>Ga0126337_10001944_pt1 | contig 12888 bp, 8 predicted proteins | sample DipCmetagenome_FD_92527 | JGI IMG/M metagenome (GOLD analysis project Ga0126337, IMG submission 92527) | Coral microbial communities from La Bocana,Puerto Morelos, Mexico - Diploria C A metagenome | ecosystem: Host-associated > Invertebrates > Cnidaria > Coral | place: La Bocana,Puerto Morelos... | reverse complement strand
TTAGTTTTGTGTTTTGCATATTTATAAAATTGTTTCATAAAGCAGAAACGCCTTTAGGTGAGAATTTTTTTAAACAAAAAAACAGAAGCTGTGAAACTGACAAGGTAAGGAAATTATCGAAGCCCAAACACGTAGCGAAAAAATTTGTTTGTATGGAACGTTTTTATATGTTTTCAACCAATTTGCATCGGCTTTAATCAAGCAACGTTAAGAATTCTAGAGTAAATGAAGCACGATTCAAGAATTGATTTTAGGAAGCGTTTCTCGTTTAAACAAATAAGGCATGACACAGGTTTGTCATATATTTAATAACTTATCTCTGTTTGATCTTCTCTCCGTACTATAATTACCGTTAAATACTTACGGGAAGATTAAAAAATTATCAGATAACCCGCACCATCCTATTGCCCGCAGCAACAGTCGTTTACTGCAAAATTAACGCATTACCCGCGGGTAATCGGCTGGAAATTACGGTAGGTTCCATTGAAAATGGTTTTTCAGGAGGGAGGAAATCAGTCCACCCTCAGGGTAAAACCTTTACCTACTTTCACCAGGCTGAAATCAAACAGGGGCCACATTACATACACATGTACCATGCAGTGGTAGATACGTAAGCACTCATACTGGACGGTACCACTGTTTCATTTGTTTTCTTAGTAATTTTACCACACTTAAATGTAAGTTCCATATACATACACTGAATGATGTAATTCTCCTCATAAAGATCTTTTAACTGTTTTAAGATATTGACAATCCTCTGCTTTCAGAGAAGATTGGATGTTCAGTGATTGTGCAGACGTAATCCTCTTCATAACAGATCTCTTATCTGGTTTTAAACACTGACAATCCACTGCTCTTGGAGAATATTTAATGTTCAAAGATTGAAACAAATTTGAATGAATATTGTTGTTCAGCTTCAGTAACTAGACAAGCTGATCAATTAATAGTGCGCATGTAGTTAGTGAATTTCCTAGTTTCTTTTTCTTATAGTGTTTTTGAAATTATCTACCTGTTTCTTTCAAGTTATAGAAAGTTTGGGAAAGAAAGCTTGTACATGTACATGTAGGACTAACTCAAGGCCTTTTTCTGAGTCAGTTCTTTTACCCTGGTACTAAGCTTGATGTTAACAAAATGATGAATGCAGAGAAAACAGCTACATTGATTATTCCTACTACCGGTAGTGCCTTTTTTACATTTGGAAAAAAAGTTTTGAAGTTGGTGGCATTTTTGTTGTACATGTACATGTACGTGTAGGTGGCTTATTTTGCCTTCGTCTTCTCAAGAATTATGCCCTGAATAGCTCAGCAGAGTAGCCAGCTGAAATTATAAAGTACAGTACTGGTCAAAGAGATTGCACCACCTACATGCGTGTAAAATGCATGTAGTCTGCATGTAGTGTTTGTGGACAGTGCGTGAAAGGTGCAGGTAATTACTCACATGTAAAATTTACTGATCTGGTAGTCAATGCAATTGCGGGTAATTTCATGGATAGGCATGTATTTTAATTGGAGGAAGAAACCTTTGTTATGCATACATTGTACATGCATTGACATGTATTTTGCAAATAAAAAAGCCACTTCAAACTTGTTTTCGAAACACTCTCAATGTCCACAACAAGCAATAAAATTGAAACCAACAAGCATTGCTAAATTATTGCTAAATTATTTTTCCAAACTTTATGTTTGTATTTGCCTGACATTTGTACAGATCCTCCCGAGGTTGTGAAGGTGTCTGTGAGTAAACGTGATGTTAAAGTTCAGGAGAGTATATCCCTTCAGTGTACAGCAGAAGGAAATCCCCAGCCGACTTATACTTGGAAGCCATGTGATTCGCCACAGCGCGATTGTCACAAAAGAACACTAGACGTCTTAGAAGTCCTGTACGATGATGTCTACATCTGCACTGTGACAAACTATCTGGGTAACAATTCAGGGAATGCCAGTGTTTGTAAGTTACTGAACACTTACTTATAGTTGATATACAGTACATGGCATGTTTATGTCACTTAATTTATACTGTAAAGTTGTCTATAATTCTGACAATCATAATAATTGTCTACTAGCCCAGTAATGTGGCATGTATTCAGGCTCCGAAATTAACTTTTTTCGGCAGGCGCCAACTGGCGACCGAAATTTTTTTCCGTCGCCAAATGGAAAAATGTGGTCGTCAAAAAGTGTTGGTAAAACTCTCCTTTGTAGCGAAGCACGAACCAAAATTATTAGTCGCCGCGGGCTTGCAGGCATAATATTTGCAATCAATGTAATCAGGAATCAAACCAGTGCTGAAATCATCTTTTGACCACTTTCATAGATCTACATTGCCACCTTTTAATGCCCAGGGAATAATTTCTTTGTGGATGTTCCGTCTCCACCTTGTAATAACAGGCCTTCTGACAGGGTGCGGGAAAAAAAGGAAAATTGTGCGGGTTTTGGGAGGCAAATTGTGCGGTAAAAATCGGCGATTGTGCAGGATTGCACAATCTTGTAAACAAACAAATATTCGATCGCCGGGCCCAAAACAAAACCCGACATGGAGGAATTTCTGGATAAAGGAAAAGTGCAACAATTGACCTCTTAGTTTGGCAATTACACATAAACCAAATTTCTATTTTGCTACAACTTTGGCCAAAGTTTGTATCAACAAAATCATTTTGCGTTACATGATCGTTTAAGTCTATTCAAAACCGTAAATTTTCCTGTGAGTAATTCCTCTTCTATAAAATGTTTTCGACCAGAACAAGTTTCAAAAAAGATTGATTTCCCAGAGTTTGAGTCTTAAGTTTAAAGACAGAGTTTGAAAGTTTCTAGTTACTGTTTTATCACTCTGCTTAACCTTAATTAGCATTCTTTGTCAAGGTTAATTTCACATGACAAATGATTATCTAGACAAAGGAAACACTTTGCCTAGGTTATATGCTTTTGACTCTGCTTCAGCATCTTATTTCTTATATGTCTACTACTGAGTCAAGAAAAATTATTCTTACTTGATTACAATCATTGGTTGTTTATGCAATGCTTTATTTCTCAGTGAACCAATGTTACAGTATGTCGATAATTCATTTTGGACACAATTGTATAATGTTATGAATTGTTCTTCTTTCTTCAAACAGTCATAGCAGGAAATGTGATTAATGTGACACTAGTGATTACAAGTGAGAGCTGTACTCAAGATGGAAAGTACAATGAAACCTCTTTGTGGACAAAACTAAATAAAACGGTAATTATGTAAAATAGAGTAAGTTGATGAACCAGGAAATGAATTATTCTTTCATCCTTCCAATTTTTTTAGCCAAATTAGAATTTTAGTATGTTGAATCTAGAAGGATGGTTGGTTAGTAAGGAGTAGCATGTTGATAAGATTGATTGGTTGTTACATTATGCAAGGGTTGGTTGGTTAGTAAGGATTTGTTTGTGGATGAGGACTGGTTAGCCTGGAGCAGGTTGGAATTGGCTGGTTGATAGCAAGATTCACTGCAATTTGGTGGATGGATGGGTGAAGAGCAATAATTGTTCTTCACCCATCTATCCACCCAAACAAACAATGTTTGAAATGGTCAAGATCAGTCGGTTAATAAAGATTGCCTGAATGGTAAGTAGTGGTTGGTCAGTCATTTTGGTTTTGTCTTCGTCAGTTTTTGGATGGGCTTGGCACTTAGGATTGACTAGGTGTAAGTAGTTTTTTACTTGTTTAATTTGTTGTTGTTTCTTTTTTCTTTTAGTTGGGATATAGTATGTTGGGTGATACGGACAGGTGGGCGGGGCTAAAACCATTTGGTTGTTAGGAAACTGATAGCTACAATAATATTTTTTGAAGGATCAGTTGATTAGACGTGATTAATCAAAGTTATGCCTAGTGGCATGCAGAATGCACCTGGCTAGTGCATGGATAATGAAAATGAAAATATGTTGATACACGTACACTGTTATGGAATTACAAACAGTGTTATGTAACTTTACTTTTTCAGATTAACGAGGCCTTTGCTAATGAACGTAGATACATCAGTGCACAGTTAAGAGATGTCAGGTATGAAGGCTGTTTTATTTTGACTGCTTCATGTTGCTTATTTTACAATATCTTTGAAGTAATGTTGCTAACTTTCCCATGGTATGTCTCTTTGCTAAGGTGTGGCAGTATAAGTATTGATCTGGGGCTGAACTTCAATTCCACCATACGAGAAAGAGAGGTTATTGATATACTTCGCGATGCAGCAAAGGATGGAATGCTGGGAGACTTTGAAGTGGACGTCTTATCCATAGTAGGGACACGACCCATTGATGAAAAACCAACTAAAGCAGCCACGACTTCACCTTCCAGCTCATCTGACAGTATGTTTCTATTTGTGTCAGTTGGAATTTTTAATGGTTATAAAATCATTGCTCAGTGTGCTTCAGTACATTTTTTGCTTTCAATGTCGAATAGAGCTCAGCATGGATGTGGAAACTGACTGCTAGTTCATGCACTCAGTCTGTCTCTTTGTCTTTCCAACTCATCTATAGTGCTTGCTCTGCCTGTTTTTCCAGTAGTTCTAGTTTTGGCTTCCTCATACTTGTTTGCAGATATCACCTTGAGATTGCTTCTGAAGACTTAGGGTTAGGGTCATCTCAATTTTGCTTTAGTTCTTGTGATACAGATTTCATGCCAAAATTATCACCCTGTGATATTATTAGACAGTGTAATTTCATATCAATCTGCTCAAGGAATAAGTATTAGCTGTTTAAGAAAGCTTTGCATGGTCCAGGAAAAAACTGTGTCAATACACCTTAATTAATTGGTTTTGTACATTGTTCTATTGTAACTTCATTTCTTAATGGCTACGCATGCAACTAATTAGAAATCTATGTCTTTTTTCAGTTTAAAGGTCCACAAGTGACCACCTTGACGCAATGTAAATTTTGATAGCTGTTTGCATCTTGCACATTTAGGTAAGACGTGGATTATCGTCGGTGCTGTCTTGGGGTCACTTGCTTTGCTGGCCGTCACTGTAGTTGTAGGTTGGTGTGTGTACAGGAAGAGGAAGTGTAAAAAGAGGGACACTAAGGGTGAGTGTTTGACATTGTTAGCTCCACCTAATGACCACTTTATGGCAAGCCCGCAGATGTGATCTGCCCAAATGATAAAATCTTAATGAACAACAAAGAAATGATCAGCTAAATGAGTGCAGAGAAAGTGAACTCCCGAATGCGAAGCAACCGAGCAAGCAGATTTTCATGAGTACAGCTTTTAACAGAGTTTAGGCTTTTCAAGAGACCGTGAACCCTGGTGACCTTCTCAGGGAATTTCCTTGGTCAGGCAGTGTGATCTATCGAGAAGCAAAACAAATGTACAAGCATCGAGATAATTTTATCGTCAGTCATCTTCACCCTAGCTAGTACTAAGACGGGAGAAAACCTAAAAAAAGTTCTTACCTTCGGAGAAGTTGCCATGCTTGCCAGAATAACATGTACCTTCTGGAAACGACTCTGGACAGTTTTTCCTTTGCTTTGATTGTGTAAATGAAACATTGAACAATATGGGAGTTTTTTTGGTGTTTTGAGGACGCGTGGTCTGCCATGTTTTGGAGGATGAGATAGAACAATTTCATATTCTCATTATTGGACTGGAACTAGCTTGCAACTGAGGCTAATGCTGAAAGTCATTTTAAATGCAAATGGTTTATCTCCTTTTAACAATATTTCCCAGCATGAGCTTCCATGACAAGATTTTTGAAGTCTAATACCAGGAGTGCAAAATTCTTCTGTTTCATCCTCTTTATCTGAGGTCTTTTTTTTTTCAGCTGAATTTAATATCGAAATTCGTCTTACATATTAATTATGGCATGGCAATAAGATTTTTTTGTTTTCTTTTACCATGCATTGTGAGAATTTTACTGTTAATCACAAATAAAACCTGGTTTAGCGTCCAGGACGTTGTCTCTGTGTTACAAAAGAATTGGATCGTCCCTTTGGCTCTGTGTAAATAGAGTTATGGATGAAAACTTTGGAGACCAGTCAAGAAGCCAGAGTTGTTCTTGCCTGACCCTCCTTGAACTCTTATGCTTTTCTCGTGCGCTCCAAACTTTCCACTTGCATCTCTGATGTTGACGTGTTGATTGAAGAGGTTTAGAACTAGGTTTTTATCAACTTTTCTACGTCGAAACTTGGTTGCTTTGCGATGCAATATCGATGACTATAAACTCTGCAGATGTTAAATATATTGGATAACCTGCATACCAAGCATTTCTGTGGGGTTGGGAGCAAAGAAAGACAGAGGAACAAGATTGTCGGTGTTTTGCGCGCACGAAAAATGGTGCGAGAGCCAAAAAGAGGAAAGAGGAGGAGGGAAAAGGGAAAGAAGGAAATGCTTGCAGACAAATGCCTGGATTTTGAAAACCGCCAACTTGACCTTTCTTGTCCGAAACAACAAGCTCAAAGAACGGAGAAATCTCATGAATCCGAGCGACCAATGCAGGCTTTGAAATTGCAATTTCAAAATTAAATTTGGGTGAAGTTTTAGTACTAATCTGCGAAAAGTATTCAATTGGCATTTGAAATCCTTCGATACAAGGTACTACCTTGTATCCATATACAGTGATCCACTTTGTAGGAGTTATTGCTCAGGTTTGTAGGAGTTCACTTGCTAAGAGTCTAGTAAAGAAGCTTTTGCTGGACACGCCAGAGGGAAGAAGCCCGATCGGCAAATCGGTTCAAGTGGTGTTAACACCTGTGAAAAACACACAACCGAAAGTCTTCCCAGAAAACGTTGGAATTTGGACAGAGGGGCTTCAAACATCTGAGAAGGAAAATAACTATAATCTAGAACAGTATCTGAATATAGATCATCTTCCCGAAAGCACTTGTTTCTGCATTAATGTGCAGGCTTGGATATCCCAAAGCGTCGGCATTGCACTGCCGGATTCTTTTTCGTACTGTTCCACAGCAGTGCAAAACACGAAGATCTCGTAAGACTGAATCGTAAGACATCTCAGATCCAGAGTCTCCATGTCTCCAACACGCATTTACATCTCCTCCTGTGAAGAGCTGTTTTATGGCAAAATTTTGTCAACCAATCCTCGTTCTGTGAGAAAACTTTAAGCCTTTTGTAAACAACCTTCGAACATTTCAGAACTTTAAGCTCTTTGATCGACATATGTCAATAATCTTCGACTATCCCAGTCAATCACGAGCCCTGTTCGGTTTTCAAAATCCAGGGGTTTTTCTGTGGGCGTTTCCTTCCTTCTCCTTTCCCCCTCCCCTTAATTCTCAAACCCCACGGAAAAGTTATTCGCAGCATATTCACAGATACCATTCTCAAGCCACGTAGATTTGAAAATTTCAAGAGTCACATCTTTTATGAAAGTGTGATAAACAGCAGAGTTTAGGTACCGGCGCTCAAAGCTTCATCGGATTGCGTTGTTTAGTTGCGTTGTTGCTGCATTGTTTGCTATACAGTAGACTATAAAAATATCTCGAGAAGTTCAAGCAGCCGTACTTACAGTTTTTATTAAGCTTAAGTCTCGGACGGACAGACTGACTGACTGATTGATTACCGGTAGTTGATTGCCATCATACGAAAACGGTGCATAGTGTGTGCATAGGCCTATTTTACATCGTAACAATTAACGTGTTATGATAACAAGTTTTTTTAGTGAACGTCTACGTACAATGCAATACAGTACAGTACAGCTAGTTACTTAACTTGTTTTAGATCAGTACACTACATTATCAATACAGCTACTTACATTATTTACGATCTAAAACAGCTTTTTTACATTTGTACAATACGTAAAAAGCAACTTTGCATTCTGTACAATACCAAATCGCTGTGTTATGATATTTGCAAAACTGAATGCCTAGTTTTGTTATCTTTCGATACATTGGTTATTTCAATGAGACAATTATATATAGATGATAACGAAATTAAAACTAACAAAACATAAATAAAAATGACGAAAAGACGAAGAGGAAAAAATAGAGGTGGTGCATCCACACTGACAGAGAAAATTATATTATATTTAGGGCAGCTCGTACACATAGTATACATAAAGAACATTATCGTGCGTTCGGAAAGAATCTTTTCTTTGAGTAACAAGTTGAAATTTAAAAGCTGGGAGAGGCTTTGTTTAAACACAAAAGAAAGATGTGATATGTTGCAATAATAATAAAATGGTTAAGTGCTTGAAAAAGATTTGATTCTGGGTTAAAGGCTTACAAGATATCATCAGTATGTAGCATTTTAGGTAAAGTTTTCAGATCACATTTTGTTTGACCAGGCGATTACCATTTGCCACAAAGTCTGAGTTTTGTGACATTCATAAGGAGGCGAACTAAATTATCGTGGGAGTGGCTACAGCAATCACATCTCGGAGATGTTAATTTAATTAGTTGCCATTACTATAGTAGCACTCAAATGTAAACTGACAGTCGCTCAAAACTCATTCCACTTGAAAACCTTCAAAATGTCGACTATCGGCTTAGCAGTTGTATCATGAGATTCTTCAGTCAAGAAAATAAGAAAACGAAGGAGTTATCTACTTATCTACTCATCTATTGCTGGTTGCTGTATTATTTCTATTATTTGCAGGAATTATTATATATTCTAGAAAGAAATTGTTTCCTCATACAGGCCAAACAGGTTAAAAATTTGCTGAAGACACTGACAGTAATTTCTCGTATTCTTTTGTCTGTTGTTGCTTTGGTCTCGCCAAGAAGTCCACAACAATGGATCTCACGAAGAAGCGGGGTAAGTGTTTTAAAGACTTCATAAATGATAAATAGCATATTACTGAATAGTATTGTATTGTATGTTGTTGTTTGTTACCTTTTTTCATGGATTGAAATGATACTGATATCAGAGGAATTGAACACAAGTCCACGGAAAATATTTCCGGGTAATTCATTTATTGCTTAAAAATTTAGGCTCTCGTGCCATCCTGTGTACATCTGTATGTACACAGGCTACTCTTGTGCTACATGTAAATTAAAAAGTTTCAGTCAGTCCCCTTATAAAGATATAAATATATGGTGTTTTGAATCTTTGCAGTGTTGTTGAAACTCGTATTTTCAAAATCAGTAGCACCAAACACTTTCAAGTCATTATGGGTTTTATACCTGTCTTTTGTAACCAAAACTGATTAACCCACAAGCGGCCTGAACCACCCTTCATAGGAATCTAACATTAGGAACACAAAGAATGGTTACACAGGAATTTCTTCCATACGGAAGGAATGTTCCTGATTCTCTCCGTACTCTCTCATCCACGTGACATTTGCTCAGGTGGACACGAGGCCAAATTCATGACGTTTCAACCTCCGAAGTCATTTTTAAGTTCGATTAAAAATATTTAACAGTTAGACCCGCAGCCCGCAAGGGCTACGGGTCAATAGCCCATGAGGCGAAGCCGAATGGGCTATTGTCCCGTAGCCCTTGCGGGCTGCGGGTCTAATTGTTTTAGTATCACCTAACTAGTCGGACGGTAAAAGCAATGATATAGTTAGCAAATGCAAGTTGAAGAAAGAACCCATTTAATGTTATGACCGGATGACTTTATATGATCAGCAATACTTGAAGAATTGTCCAATTTCTTTTGTAAGGGCCTTGAAATGTTCAGTGCGTTGTCACTGACAAAACAATAGGGCAAAAGGGACAATTTTGGAAGGCCGTATAAAATACCTGGGGAAAATCCACTGGGTAGAATCTTATGGAAAACTGTGTTGTCAATAATGCGGCCATTCTTTCTTAGTTTGCAGAGTTAGAAAGAAAGGCTCTCTTCTGATCTCTAGATTTGGATTCTGTGATAATAGCCTGAATCTAGTGTTATCGAAAATAAGCTGCTTCATTTTGTTGAGATTAGCAAGTCTGCTAACAATAACTAACATGAACATGCACAATTACAACCTAGCGTCTTTCCTCTATGACACACTTCAGCAGATCTCAACTAATCAGCACACTGTTAAAGATTCATGTAGTTTTGCAGACTGGGAAAAACACTACAAATGTTATGATGAGATAATGTGCTCTTTTGATGTTTGTTTTATGTTTACAAATGTGCCACTTAGTGAGACATTGCAAATATGTCTTGACAAGCTGTACGTCTTCTCAATCCTCACCCTGCTGTAAAGAAATTACTTGTGTTTGCCCCAAAGAATGGCCATTTTATCTTCAATGGTCAGTATTATGACCAGATTATTGGTGTTGCCATGGGCTTACCTTTAGGCTCTGTTTTGGCTAATATCTTCATGTGCCTATTGAAGAAAAAGGCGAAAGACCATCTTAGATTACCCCCGACGCTCTGGTGTATATACGTTTGCTCTGTTTGTAGTATAAAGAGCTTCCCATAAAACCATAACGGTTTTAAAATGTATGTAGGCAAACATACAAAACATTAAGTTGACAAAATGAGTATCGTAAAATTGTTTATCACCATTATCATTCAGTTTTCTTTTTTTGCTAGACCTCTTTTACAGTGATAACAATTAAAACGGCTCAACTGATTACTATAAAGTTATGCTGTGCCACGCAGCTGTGAAAAACTCCTTAAAATCTTTTTGACCACCCTTGCAATATGTATAACATGAAACATGACCGTTTCAAATGTCACAAGTGGGCTTAAAAAGCCTTTTTTCCCATTACCAAATCAGAGCTCAGTGATCTTTTTTTGTACTTGAAGTATACTACTGATGTTTATTTTTTGTAGGGGAAACGCGCCAAATGAAGGTTATGTTGAAGTGAACAAAGGATATGAAGGCAGAACTAATCGATATTCTGGAGGTGGCAATCGTTCTTCAGTGCCCCCAGTAATTTATGATACTGCTCAGACTAGTAACAGAGAGGCGGTTAAGGAGCCACCACAGTATTCTGTGGTTGACAAATCTAAAAAGAATCCGAAGGTACGTATATCATTGAGTAAAGCAGTTTCAAATTAACGGTGCATTCTGACCAGTATTTCAACTTACAATTTTGATAAAGTACTGTGATATGGTTGCATTATGTGAGGTGTTTAGTGTTGAAATTCAACTGTAACTTGCTCTGTCTTGTTACTAGTTTCTTAAAATGGCCTAGGTCTGTAGCATTGAAATACAGGTCACCATGGCTGCTGTCAAGTTTAGTAATCTTAATTTTACTGATATAGTGTTAGTAGATTGCAGTGCCAAAAGTTGGGAAATACTGACCAAGGTGAAAGTGACTAGGCAGAAACAATAGGGGAGGAGCAACATGCAAGGCGAAATAGTAAATTAAGGTTACATGTACTTCAAACCTTTGCGGGGCTACATCGGTCGATTTTTTTTTTTAATTCAATAAAATTTAAGTCAATCATTATCCAAAAAGAATTTAGGTAAAATATAAAAACGTGCGCAAGTTATCGACAAAAAGAGATTTTTTAATAAAGTTAATAAACCGCCAAGGTGTCATAATCCTCATAATTCATTGACTCCCCAGCGACTTTTCGCTGCAAAGACCCCAGTTCAACTCGATAGCATTTTTTTGTTTACACTCAATAACTGTGGTCACGCTTTCGAAACCAATTCCTTTCGTCAAAATGAAATGCTCTGGAATGAGAAAATCGATGAATTTCATAGTGATAGAAGGCAAAATCTTGCCGAAAGTGACAAGGGCTCGTGGTTCAATCGCAGCTAATCAACTGTCAGAAAACGAAGCAGCTAATGCTTCATCTCTGAATGTATCAGCAGTCAGTAAGAAAAAAAATGGGAAGCAGAAGAAAGTAATGTTACTAGAGAGTGACTTCCAAAAACGGGTCTGGATTATTCTTCGTCGTCGGATTCTTCATTGTACAAAACGAATGCCTCCTTGCATTTTTGAAACTGCACTGCGGCACTTTCTCCTCGGTTTGTTTTTGTTTTGTGGAAGTACGTTTTTTTTCTCTATTGTCCTTTGTTGACCACGGCAAAAACGTGTGCCTCTTTGAACCCGCGCTGCGGCACTTGCCCCTTGGTTTGTTCTTGTTCTGACAAAGGATGTCGCTTTCGTTTCGCTATGCCCATAGTTGACCACGGTTAAACCGTGTGCGCCTAGAACGTGACTGTAACACTATCGCTTTCCCGCGAAGCTCAGGTTTGCATATTGTAAACGCTAGGGGTTCTGTTATTTCATTGGCTCGCGGCTTTTCAAGTTGACAGATTCCTCTGTGAAGGCGTGATATGTTTATAAATCTTTAGAAGGCGAAAACGCACACTCGTTTTTTGAGAGAATCTCTTTTCTTTAAATGAATTAATAGGGTATGCAGATTTGACGGTTTTCCGTGAAATTTGGTCAGAACATTCACTGATAGATGTGGAACAAAACCGTGTCGGCGAATTCCATTATTTGAAATATTTTTCTCATGGCGGCCTTTAACATAACAAGTTACGCGAATTTTTCGATATTCCAACTTGACAGATCTATAAAAAGATAACCAATAAAAAGAAAAGAAAATGCTGACACGGTTTTGGAGATTGATGCTTTGTGATTAACACTGCAAAGCTATTTTGCATGAACAAGCGCATTTGATACCCGATTAATTCGCTGGAACATCAGTCAGTCATTTTGGAGTTGACGGCCTCTGCCGCCTTTGGAAAGCAAAATCCAAAACAAAACATAATTTTATCAAATTCTACAGTTTATAACCTTTCCGTTGATATATAGTTTGTGGGGGTTTTCTTGAAAACCGCGCGCGCGCACGAATTTTTTTCTGGAGGACACCCGCAAAGGTTTGAAGTAACCTTAAATGGCAGCATATATTTCTCTTCTAGAGTGTTACTACGCAGAACAAAAATTTGCTTTAAGGTGGCTTACTAGTCAAGAAGACCTTTTACTTGAAAATCAAACTTAATTAGACAATATCAACATCATCACACTAGTTGACATGAATGATGACAAACACAATGATGTTTGGGTCTCTTGTTTCCATGGTAAC
>Ga0126337_10001943_pt1 | contig 12889 bp, 11 predicted proteins | sample DipCmetagenome_FD_92527 | JGI IMG/M metagenome (GOLD analysis project Ga0126337, IMG submission 92527) | Coral microbial communities from La Bocana,Puerto Morelos, Mexico - Diploria C A metagenome | ecosystem: Host-associated > Invertebrates > Cnidaria > Coral | place: La Bocana,Puerto Morelos... | reverse complement strand
TCTCGACAAGCTCTGTACTCATCCTCCAGTATAGTTGTCATGAGCTTCACCTCGATGAGGCCAAGTTCCTTCAATATGTCTTCTGTCACAAGGTACTTTTGGGCCATGTCATTCAAGTGGCCTATACGATAGTCTTCCCACAGTCCTTCAAGTATCCCCAGAGAGCTGCATTCTACTGTGATTATCAAGCTCCCTTGCTGAGTGTCCACGACAGCCACTTGGCGCACGTCTCTCATGTACCTTAGAAAACCATTGAATTCCTCCTCTGTAGATGGGCGGACAGTCTGCAAGTACCTAAACATGATTAAATTCAACACTTCTTGTGTATCGGGAAGGTTTCTTCTTGGGACGTTTGCTTGCGGTTCCCGTGCGGTTGTTAACATCTCTGAAGATCCTGTTCTTGGACCAGGCCCTGATATAGCCTCACAATCGATCCGCAGTCGAAGTTGAACTGTAAGAAAACCATATCAATGATTTCTCTTAACTGTAGGTGTGTGACAAAACAAAAGCTCTATTCCAGCTAACTAAGAGAGAATAGCACTGACCTCACAAAAGCCAAACATCAAGATTTTTCATTCTTACTGTTATTTTGTATTCTTTTACGTAACAAAAACCAAACACAAGAAATGAAACGGGTAAATTTAGAAAGGCTCTACAAAGTATAGATTTAATTTACCATTACGTGTGTTTGAGGTATGATCTTACATAACAGATCAACAGCTTTGTAAATAAAAGACGGGAGATTTAGAACTGATGTCTACCTGCTTGACGACAATCAGCGGAGGAGCTCAGCCTGTCTATGGATTGATGCATCTCCCCGAGCTGATCTTTTATGCCTTGTGCTTCTTCCCGAACTAGGCTTTGAACGTCTTGACTTGTGGTTTTCAGTTCTCCTCCGAGCTGATCTTTGATGTCTTGAGCTTCCTCTAGAACGGATGTCTCCAGACGTCCCATTCCTTCTATCACTTTGTTAGCTGAGGTCTCTATGGATTCCTTTACTTCAATATCATTTCTGTACCACCTCTGCAGTTCCTGTGCATTTCGCTCATCTTCTGATGTAAGGGGATCCTTTAAAAAGTTATCAATGGCATTCTGCCATGCTATTTTCTTCGTAGGGCTGATTTGCCCAGCCATTCTAAGCAGCGCTTCGCTGATGTCTTTCCAAAGCTTTGGGAATTTGTCATCTTTAATTTCCATGTTTTGACTCACATGACCGTACACTGAATTGCGGTAGTATTTAATTCTCACTAAGTCTGCAACTAAACTCTCGTCTGTACTTGTTGGCAGGGCATCCCATCCGGTGGCGGGAGGGGTGAGATTCCATATTGTCCTCAGCAACCTGAACAGCAGAGTGACATCAAAATCTGCTGACTCGCCGCACACCCCTGGGGAGGGGTACAGACAGTCCCACTGTGGCTTGGTGAGCTTTGCTGCTTTGAGTTGTTTCTCTACGGCTGCAGTTTTTAGTATCGTGGGAAGATTACTTGGGAGGCAGAGATGATCAACTATTTCTCTCATTAACGAGGTACCTCCGCATATTAGTAGTCGTGCAAGACGTTGAAAATTTGCTTTTTCTCTTGTGGACGTGAGCAGTTCATCTGGGTCTTGAGCGGCGGCCATGGTACAAATCAGACAGCAGTAGATATCCCTACCTCTAAACTTTCTGTAGTCAATGTGATGTCCTACTAATCATCTACAAAACAAAGGGATAAAACATTGGCATTGGGCAGTAGTGAACCAAATTTTGACTGAACAAACCGCCCTCCTTAAATTAAACAGCGATAACGAATCGTAGAGGATATATAGTACATCCGACAATGTTAAAGTACGGTGTTCTACATGATTTGTACTCAAAGTAGTTGGTGTATGATCGAAACATATTGTCATCTTCCTCGGAAGTCTTCGGCACTATTCGGTTTTCTTCTGATATTTTCGAAAATGTTTGGAAAAGTTCAAGCGGCCTTCGGACAATGTTTGGAGAAACTTCGGAAGTCTTCGGAAAGTCGTCAAAAACCTTCGGAAAATATTTATATTTTAGTATGCCTGTACATTATTAAGCATGGTAAACAGGAAAACACTTGACACTGTACATGTTTTGTTTTATGCTCATTGACTATGTACGTATGAATTATATTATCGCAAAGCTGCTATTACTGAATTTTATGACCACACATGACCACCTTTTGTACTTTGCCAGGTTTTGTACAGGGTTAAGGTTACTTGAAACCTTCGCGGGGCTACATCGGTCGATTTTTTTTATTCAATAAAATTTAAGTTCGTCATTTAAGGTATCATTTCCCAAAAAATCTAAGTTAAATATAAAAACGCGCGCGAGTTATCGACAAAAAGAGATTTTTTAATAAAAGTTAATAAACCGCCAAGGTGTCATAATCCTCATAATTCATTGACTCCCCAGCGACTTTTCGCGGCAAAGACCCCATTACAACTCGATAGCATTTTTTCTTTACACTCAATAACTGTGGTCATGCTTTCGAAACCAATTCATTTCGTCGTCATGAAACGCTCTGGAACGGAGAGAAGTCCTTGGATAAAAAGCAAAACAAATCCAGGACTAAACATAAAGAAACCGATGAACTTCATAGTGATAAAAGGCAAAATCTCGCCGAAAGTGACAAGGACTCGTGGTTGCGAATCAACTCTCAGAAAACAAAGCAGCCAGTCCTTCATCTCTGAATGTATCAGCAGTCAGTACTAAAAAAATAATGGAAAGCAGAAGAAAGTAATGTTACGAGAGAGCGACTTCCAAAACCGAGTCCGGATTATTCTTCGTCGTCGGATTCTTCATTGTACGAAACGAAGTGCCTCCTTGCATTTTTGAAACTACACTGCGGCACTTTCTCCTCGGTTTGTTTTTGTTTCGTGGAAGTACGTTTTTAGTCCTTTGTTAACCACGGCTAAAATGCTTGCCTCCTTGAACCCGCTCTACGGCACTTGCTCCTTGGTTTGTTTTTGTTCTGACGAAGGACGTCGCTTTCGTTTCGTTTTGCCCATCACGGCAGCGTGTGCGCCTGGAACGTGACTGTAACACTATCGCTTTCCCGCGAAGCTCAAGCTTGCATACTGTGAACGCTAGGGGTTCTGTTATTTCATTGGCTCGCGGCTTTTCAAGTTGACACATTCCTCTGTGAAGGCGTGATATGTTTATAAATCTTTAGAAGGCGAAAACTCGGACTCGTTTTTCGAGAGAATTTCTTCTCTTTAAATGAATTAATAGGGTATGCAGATTTGACGGTTTTCCATGAAATTTGGTCAGAACATTCCCTGATAGATGTGGAACAAAACCATGTCGAATCCCATTATTTTAAACATTTTCCTCGTGGCGGCCGTTAACGCAACAGTATACGCGAATTTTTCGATAGTCCAACTTGACAGATCTATAAAAAGATACCCAATAGAAATAAAAGAAAATGCTGACACGGTTTTGGAGATTGAGGCTTTGTGATTAACGCTGCACAGTTATTTTGCATGAACGAGCGCATTTGATACCCGATTAATTCGCTGGAACGTCAGTCGGTCATTTTGGAGTTGACAGCCTCTGCCGCCTTTGAAAAGCAAAATCCAAAACAAAACATAATTTTATCGAATTCTGCATTTTATAACCTTTCCGTTGATATATAGTTTGTGGGGGTTTTCTTGAAGACAGCGCGCGCACTAATTTTTTTTCTGGAGGACACCCGCTAAGGTTTGAAGTAACCTTAACCACTTAGTTTTGACTTAGAATGACTTTGCGTTAGGCAACTCAAACATTTTAAGTTAAATAAAAATACATGACTAACATTAATAAATAAATAAACATCCTGCCAGCTGGAAGTATCTTTTTCCACTGAACGCACTCCCCCTTCCTTGAGCTATCGAAGCCTCGCACAAGTACGCATTGCGGACCTATTTTACTAAACTGGCAGAAAACTAATTAAAATCAATAACATAAACCCAAAACGGCCTAAAAATGTAAAGCAAAGTTGTAAATATAAATCGTAAACTCATATTTGGTTAAAACGTGCCTGTCAAAAGGCGGTTGCTATGGAAACATAAAGTTCTGGGTAGAGTGACCTGTCACTACAAATTGTAGCCAGAAAAATTTCAAATAAAGTGGCCAAGTTTCAATAGCGTCTTGCACTATTACTAAAAATAGATTTTGTCACATTAGCTCACCATGAGATCCCCTGCACAGACAAAGTTTTCGATCTGCCAAAGGCAAATGTATGTGCGAGGGCTGCAACAGTGAAATAAAAATGCAGAAAATCATAGAGTTACTACTTAGAGGGACAAGAAATAGTATAGCAATTAGTTAAGGAACTCCAACAGCACAATTATATTGATGACATGACCAAACTATGGTTTTGTCAAGCACCTAATTCGCCTCGCACACCAGTGTTCTACACGCTTACAGAAATTCAAAAACCAACTCCGGTTGGAAGACGGTTGGTCCGACCGAGAGGCTGTTTGCATTTGTAGACGTCACAAGCTTATTTAACAATTAGACCCGCAGCCCGCAAGGGCTACGGGTCAATGGCCCATGAGGCGAAGCCGAATGGGCTATTGACTCGTGGCCCTTGAAGGCGAAGGGTCTAATTGTTTTAGTATCACCCAACTAGTCGGACAGAAAAAGCAATAATAAAGTTAGCAAATGCAAGTTGAGGAAAGATTTATTTGGGAATAAAACGAAAGAATTTCGCTACTCGATGACTATTGCTAATAATCCTCTAGTAGCGTAGCCAATCAAAATGCAGGATTTGCATTAGTCCACTAGTTGGGTGATACTAAACACAAATATACCTGAAGAGGAGGGGATAGAAACAGTATGCAAAGCATACGAATCTTTGACTACGAAGGAGAATCCCCCATCCCAACACAATATCTTAATGAGCGCTTGAACTTATACTTCAAGAACTCATTCCAGTTTACAGGAAAAATCTACATCTACCTCCAAACACATGGAACAGCCATGGGTAATAAAATGGCAGTTTCTTTTGCCAACATCTTTATGGGAAAGGTAGAATCACAAATTTTAAATAAAAGCGCTCAAAAACCACTCGCCTGGAAAGGATATATTGAGGATATATTCTCTATCTGGAATATAAACAAAGGCGAAGTCACACAGTTCATTGAACAAGCAAATAGCCATTGCTCCACTATCAAATTCACGGCTGAAGTTTCCGACACGGAAACCTTACTCGACACAAAAGTTTACAAAGGTGAACGAGTTGCACAACAGTCTAGACTAGACATTAAAACTCATTTCAAAGCTACTGGAACATTTCAATACACGCATTTCTCGAGTTGCCTCCCACCATGGGTTAAGAAAGGCTTCATCATGGGCAAAGCATTCAGACAGTTCTCTGAACGAGCTCCTCTGAAACAGCATTTAAAACTGCTATTTCACAATTAAAAACAAGTCTCATCGAAAGGGGTATCCTGAAACACTCGTTTCAAACACTCTCGCAGAAATTACATTTTAGGAGAGGTGTTGTAAAGAGCTAGAGCTAGTTTGACCTGCGAGGTCTGAGTCGAGTCTCGTGATTGACACTTAGAAAAACGTGCGAAAGAAAGGAATCGGAGTGAACGGAAAAGAGTCCAGTGTGGACATTGATCTATCTCTGTATTACCGTAAATATCTATATATATCGTAACACGGAATTATCTCTTAGAATAACATTGTCATATCTCGGAATCTATCAAAGGATCTAACAGAAACAAGACACGCGTATTTTGCCTTTTGTCACACAATATCGCCAATCAGTGCCTAACTTAAAGCAAATACGCAGAACCATTGCTTAGAGGAATATTCAAAGATCCCCCAATTTCTGCGGATCTCTTTCAAATTTAAAACAAGGAACGTCGTCGTCCTCGGTTAAAACCATTAAAGATTGAAGCAAACTGCTTGCCATTCACAAATTTTCCCTTAGGAGTACTCAGGATTTGGAACTTCGTTTGTCTGAGTCTCGAGGGGGGTCTGAAATTTCATGACGTCATTAGTACATAATGCTATTGGCAGCTTTTATTATTGAACATATTACTACTCGGGCTAATGGAGAAACTCACCTACACTTTCCCAAGAAACCTCTCCAGTTCAACGCCTCATGTCCCGAAGAACAAGATCTTTCCTCCCTTTGGTTTCGTAAGGCTGTTATAGCCGGGAAGTCTAAGGGTCGCCCTAGCATCAACACCTGCGCTACTGCCGATCCAACCAAGGCTCAGAGCTTCGCCGAGACCCTTCAGAAGAAGCTTGCTGACAAGCCTACAACGGAAGACACGGACGCCAAATGGTCTCATCTCCGAGGCGCTATTTACGACTCGGCCACGTCCGCTTTCGGGAGAAAAGAGCGCAAAAATGCTGACTGGTTCGAGGCGCATTGGGATGAAATGCAGCCAGTCACGGAAGCCAAAAGGATAGCCCTGCTGGCATACAAGCAGAACTCTTGCCATAGGACACGCGACGCTCTCAGAGCAGCTAAGAGCAAAGCCCAGCGGACCGCCCGCCGCTGTGCTAACGTGTACTGGCAGAACCTGTGTGCCAAGATCCAGACAGCCGCCAACTGTGGCTACGCCAAAGGGATGTACGAGGGGATAAAGACGGCCACCGGCCCCACAAGCGTCAAAACAGCACCGCTCAAAGCGAAGTCTGGCGAAGTCATCACCGACCACAGGAAGCAGTTGCAGCGTTGGGTCGAGCACTTTCTCGAGCTCTACTCGACCCAGAACATCGTGACAGACGCTGCCCTTCATGCCTTGCCCGGAATTCCAGCCATGGAGGAGCTAGACGAGATGCCCACACTAGAGGAGCTCTCAGCAAAGCCATTGACAATCTCGCCTGTGGCAAGGCGCCAGGGTTGGACAGCATACCAGCAGAAGTCCTAAAGCATGGCAAACCTTCCATCCGCTTCACGAGCTCCTCTGCCATTGCTGGGAGAAAGGATACATCCCACAAGACATAAGAGATGCTAGTATAGTCAACTTTTACAGAAACAAGAGTGACCGAAGCGATTGTAATAACTATCGCGGCATTTCACTCCTCAGCATTGTAGGCAAAGTCTTTTCACGTGTCGCACTGGGTCGCCTGCAGAGTCTTGCTTCGCGAGTTTATCCAGAGTCCCAGTGTGGCTTCAGAGCCGGCAGATCCACAGTAGATATGATCTTCTCCCTCCGCCAACTGCAGGAGAAGTGTCGTGAGCAGCAGCAGCCATTGTTCCTCGCTTTTTTGGACCTGACTAAAGCCTTTGACCTAGTCAGTCGTAGCGGGCTCTTCCAAATCCTTCAGAAGATCGCCTGCCAACCAAAACTCCTCGCCCTCATCCCCGCCTTCCACAAGGACATGAAGAGCACCGTCTGCTTTGATGAAGCCACCTCGGATGCCTTCTCAGTCAGCAGTGGAGTAAAGCAGGGCTGCGTTTTGGCGCCAACCCTGTTCGGGATTTTCAACATTGCCAGGCTCCGCGCCAAAACCAAGACTCTTAAAGTGCTCCTACGCGAGCTGTTGTTCGCGGATGACACTACCCTGGCATCCCACACCGAGGCAGGACTTCAATGCTTGGTTGATAAGCTGTCTCACGCCTGCAAGGAGTTCGGCCTTACCATCAGTCTAACGAAGACAAACATCCTAGCCCAAGATGCAGAGACACCACCCGTCATAACCATCAACAACACTGAATTGGAGGTCGTGGACTCTTTCACTTACTTAGGGTCAACAGTGTCAAGCAAGGTGTCGCTAGATGTCGAGATCAGCCGCCAAGGCAACCGGCGTTATGGCCAAACTCAACAATAGAGTGCGGATTAACGACCTATTGAGCGAGAGGACCGAGCTGCAAGTCTACCGATCTTGTGTCCTTTCCACTCTCCTTTACGGAAGCGAGTCGTGGCCCACATACGCCAGACAAGAGAAGCGGCTCAACAGGTTCCACCTCCTCTGCCTTCGGCGTCTCCTTCAGATCAAATGGCAGGACAGAGTCTCCAACACCAATGTCCTTCAACGAGCCGACGTGCCGAGCATCCCTACACTATTCATCCAAAGACGCCTACGGTGGCTCGGTCATGTTCACCGTAGTGAACCCGATCGCTTGCCAAGGCAAGTCTTCTACGGGGAACTGTAGGAGGGCGCCCGACGCGTGGGCCGACCACTCCTTCGCTTTAAGGATGTTTGCAAGCGTGATCTGCGACTCGCTGAATTCAATCCCAATACCTGGGAGGTCCTCGCGCAAGACCGCGCCGCCTGGCGTCACGGTGCAGTGAAGGAGGGGGCAATCAGGGCCGAGACGAAGGCCAGATTATTCGCTCTCGACTTCTATGCGTGATAGAAATCTCGAGCTCGTAATCTAATTGTTTATTAGCATCACCCAACTAGTGGACTAATCATGAATCCTGCATTTTAATTGGCTACGCTACTAGAGGACTATTAGCAATAGTCATCGAGTAGCGAAATTCTTTCGTTTTATTCCCAAATAAATCTTTCTTCAATTGCATTTGCTAACTTTATTATTGCTTTTTCTGTCCGACTAGGTGGGTGATACTAAAACAATTAGACCCTTCGCCCTCAAGGGCCACGGCTCAATTCTTGGGTTTCACGTGACGTCACAAGCTTTGCTCAAATCAGTGTCCGCCATGTTGGTGTCCCTCGGATGTCAAATTTACGCTAATAATAGTCTATTTCTTCAGTGACGCTTCTCTATTATTGCTTTTGTTTTTCGCCAACTACATGAATATCTAGGAAGAAAAATCGATTGAAGACCAGGCATTCATCTTAAGGTATTCCAGTACTCTCGGAGTATGCTAAAAGCATAGAGAATTAAGGGTAAAAGTTTCTAAAGAAACTGTGGTGCTGCGTCGGTGGGGGTAACGAGGTAATTTGGGTATATCAACTAAGTTGAAAATGTAAATTGGCCACCGTAACGAGTTTCGAGCGTTAGACATTCGTCAGAGCGAATGGACGAAGGGCTAACGCTCGAAACGTCAGCTTTTCAACTCGTTACGGTGGTCAATTTACATTTTCAACTTAGTTGATATAGCCATAAAAGCTTAGAGAGTCGAGTAAAGGAAAGATATTCGTAAAAGATCTCGATTATCGGTGCTGACCCCCCAAGCATAACTGCCGAGCAGTTCAGTCCAGAATGCTTGTCTCCTGTGGAAGTCTCGACTGAGTTACGCTCGTTCTTGAGACCAGTTTCTACACCATCAAGCAGTTCAACGCATTCAAGAGTCTGGAGGCGTTTAATCAAATGGTTTCGGGATTTGTAACCTCAGTTGTAGGCAAAGTAAACGCTGGCAAGTATGTCGTGAGAGCTCGTGTTCGGTATTCCAAGCGTATGAATGATCCTTTAGTGAACGTTTGGGTAATTTCCGAGAACGATAGGACTATTTTGTCAGCCCATTGCTTCGGATACAAAGCTGGACTGGCTGAGTCATGCTTACATATCGCGAGTGTTTTATTTTATTTAGCGGAGGTAACTACACGAATTCATGGCAAGCTCTCTTGCACACAGGTAAAATGCTCATGGATTTTGCCGACATCTGTATGCGAGGGCTAAGGTCATTGATTTTTCATCGGCTAAGAAGCTCAAAGAAATGCTCGACCAGAAAATAGAGGATCTACAACAGCCGCAAGCCTCGAACCATACTGGAGCTTCTAGTTCTGGAACTGCATCGGCCGGCGCATCAGCGCATGTAGCACGCATCGCCGCCTTCGAAAGAACAAATGGACCGGGGAAATGGATCAGCTTTATGCCAAACACAACCAGTGCAAAATTAAATCAGTAGCTTTAAGTTTAATCGATCCTTTTGCTGACCAATTTTTCGACCAAGCGTGGTCTTTTTCTATAAATTTCTTCTTTCCAAGGGCGACAGTTGCAACCCAATCGACATGAAATTGATCCCAATCTGGTGCTCAACCTCGTTCCCAGGGCTTTTCCTGGGAACGAGGTTGCCTGGTGCTGGTTCTCCAAAGACGAAGTGTTTGCTAGAATGTTTACTCTCTAGCGTCTCTTGTTTGTAGCGTCGCCGCGACTAACCGCAGAAATCCATTCGTTTCTCCTTTTAGCCGTGAGTTCCTCCGGTTCTTCTCCTTGATTTGTAATAATCTTAGGAAACCCTAAGCCTTCATGCTTTCCACTTTTGCTCGAACAGCCGACAACAACGCATAGTCCATCCCTACTTTTCCACATGAACTCTTCTTTCGATACGGTTTGTTTACGTCGGAGGGACACCAAGATGGCGGATGGTAACCGTTGCTAAGCTATTGGTCACGTAGGTGAAACATTCGGCCCATAGCCCTTGCGGTGCGGGTCTAATTGTTAAATAATCATGTCAGATTATATATGCTGACGTAATGCATGCAATCGATACATTCACGAAAACGACGCGACGCACGACTTAACGCGCTTGGTTTAATGAATGGTCGCCTTCGCAGACAATTCCTCGCTTGATGTAAGCGAAAGAAATTCGATGGCTATTATTCTCAATATACATGCAAAGTCACAAACCGTTCGCGGTAGACCCACACTAAAACTTGTGGAGCGTTTCGGGAACGGGTCGGTCCGCGAACTTTACGAAAGATAAATTTACCGAGCGATCCTTTACGAGTGCACCGTCTATCGAGAAATATCAAGCGAAACCACGTACCTGCACATGTAAACACAACCGTGCATTTAGTTAGACGTGATCGAGAAACCAGTAGAATACCAGAAGCTACTCTGAAACGTCTCAGAAGAGGGAAAGGAAACTAAAGGAATTGATTTATAAGCGTATTCGTCTTTGCATACCGAAGTCCTCTTGGCTACATCGTTATGTGAGGGTTAGAAGAGTTACAAAGAATATAAGCTTCATACGAAGAGGCTAAGATTAAATAAAGTTGCACAACATAAGAACAAGTATTTGTTGAATTGTTCTGTGAGGATATATGAAAGGATAATTAAATTGAAGTATTGAGCAAGTCGGTATTTATCAATGTTCTCTTGTAATAAACCCATGTGTCTTTATGAGCGTCAGACACACGTATCAAACTATTGTATCGATATTGTAAATTCCAACTGAGTTCAGAAAATAGAGAAAAACCCTGGTCCTACTCCAGTGTACATTCACCCTAGCAAAACAATAACGGCACCACATAGCCAAGCTAATGAGTGTTGCAATGAGTTTATGCCCTTTGAGTTACAATAACAAACAAGGAATCAATTCTGCTAATCATCTGGTGTCAATAATGAATATTATTCACGTTTGTCTCAGTTAACCAGACAATCATTTTTAATGCAGACAGAATTTCCCACACTTTTAAATGTGTTCGAGACTGAGACTATGAACTTCCATCCTGAGTGAAAGCTACACTGTCAGCAGACAAAAATAAACACAAGTAGAATTATTCATGACCGACAATTACGAAATTGCGTGACGACAGCGACAATAAATATGGCAGTCCTCTAAACAGAGTTAGTAACTACTCTACTAACTCTGCTCTAAAGATAACTGCAGATGTGTGATATTGAAAGACCGAGTTCATGCAGCTATGCGTCTTGTTTGCGGTTTAAGTCAAAACGGTCCTGGTCCAAAATCTTTTTGGATACTCAAGCAAACTCTTCTCCTCGAGTAGGAAAGGTAGGGTGACGAATTTAAAAAATGTCTATGGAAGTTCATTGGGAAATTAGGAATTATATATATTACAAAACGATTGCGTCATTCAAAACTCAAAATAATAATCTAAACGATGATTGGCTGGGAATTTCAAATGAATGGTGGGCTGTTGTGCAGATGCTTACTCGACACAACATTTCGCTTTGAATTTTAATTTTAGCAGTTTACGCACGACTGATCGATCGAAAGTTCGAGAAAAATCACTTTGTACTACCTAGATTCAACTTGGACATCGGTAGAAATTCCTTAAGATATAGAGGCCCAATAGCATGGGAACTAACTCCAACCGCTATCAAACAGTCCACCTCCTTAAAGAACTTCAAGAACCTTTTAAAACAGCATCGCCATAAATTATTCATCAAAAATATTAGCTTTCTGAAAGAAGCATGCATGGTCTCACATAAGAACCAAGACTATATATATTTTTAATTTAGTAATTTTCACTACATTTAAATTGTTAATTGTATTTAGATCGTTGTTAGCATAATTTTTATGGTCCACATCAGCCTCTGGCTGCCTTTAATTTAACCTGGATTTCAAATAAAGCATGCATGTATGCATGTATGTATGTAACGCGTTTGCTTAAACATTCGTTCCACAGCTCATGAAGTCAGAAATATAGGAATGTGATCAAAAATACCTAATAGAAGTGTGCAGCACAAAATGGTATCCTGTAGCGCCGTAGCTTGGATCATGATCAGCTCGCCGATGTTTCCCACTTTCTCAGAGCATGGTCTCGTCACTAAGAGCGGAAGCTGTGAAACCGTATACAGTTGCACCATCGCAGACATGTCCTCTGACGTAATGTGATATACCAAGCCAATCATATCATGCGTTCTATCTAATAACTGGTAACCATGACAAGCCAGAGACCAGAGACGCCTTTCAAAGACGCGTTCTTCGGATGTTTGAGGCGGATTAAAATCGCCTTTGGTGTGATTCCTTTGTTTGGAACTCCAAAGGATATTCGCGCCTAAACAACATGATGCATGTAATAGATCTGTCAAGATTGTGATTTTTAATCAAATTCTGTCATAATTTGACAAAATCCAGCCCATGCTGGATTGAACTCATTGTACAATTCCCGTACAGATATGAAAGACTCACAGGTCGCCTGAATGAGTGGTTAAGACCTCACTTAATTGTTTTTGCGCGGGTGCAAAATACAATCACGCAACAATCGTATTGATAATTCGAAATCGTATTGATAATTCGAAAAATTACCTAAGCCTTCCATTGCCGCGTGATTGTACGA
>Ga0126337_10001941_pt1 | contig 12897 bp, 6 predicted proteins | sample DipCmetagenome_FD_92527 | JGI IMG/M metagenome (GOLD analysis project Ga0126337, IMG submission 92527) | Coral microbial communities from La Bocana,Puerto Morelos, Mexico - Diploria C A metagenome | ecosystem: Host-associated > Invertebrates > Cnidaria > Coral | place: La Bocana,Puerto Morelos... | reverse complement strand
GGGAACCCCCCCCCCCCCCCCCTTAGTAAGCCTTTTTAAGCAAACAACCTACAAGCGACATGACAATCTGGTGAGTACTCTCTCTCAATTTGACACAGTGTGACGCCCCTTTGCAAATTCCTAGCTACGCTCCTGTGACTGTATCATATTTTTACACTATACACAGATAATGTGCACCATGCACAGACAATGGAATGATATGTTGGCAATATTTCTTTGTTGTTGTTGTTTTTGTCTTCAGATTTCTGACTTGGAGATAATAAAAACAATAATGTGTTTTTTTATTATCATCCCAAGTGTTAACATTAATGCAGTTCTTGCTAACAGTTGTTCTGTATCTTTGTTTTCATCCTGTAGGAATGTTAATGCCAAGTGATATTCCCCTGCCTGGACCACTACCTGGTCAAGTGTAAGTAGCTGGTCGTAACTGTTGTCCTTCATATCCTTCTCCTTCATATCCTTCTCCTTTGTTATGGTGTTTCATGATATAATTTATCAAGATGTATTTATGAAACAAAGGAAAATAGAGATACGATATTATACCAAATGGAAAATTAAACCACTACCATTACAGCTACTTGGCCTTCTTAATCCATTGCTCCACCTAAACACATAGCGAGCCCATAATTCTTATAGATACTAAAAGTCCTAGATTAACCTTTTTTCTTCTTTAAAAATAATTGGCCCATGTTGATCAACAGCACATAGGGCTCAAACAAAATTCCATCCCATTGTCCTGGACAATTAGATTTTCCTTCTGAGCAAGCATCTTTTCATTCTAACTTGCCAGATGGGCAAGGGATCAAGGAAGTCATTTGCCAACTAAAGTATTAAAATGCACCTACATGTAACCCCAAAATTTGTTTGTAGTTGAGATGAAACTTAGCAACATTCACACAAACAATTTCCCTTTTTTCTCAGTATTTGTGTTACGACCGAGCTAGTTAGGGGCCTGGCTTTATTCCCCAGTTGATGTCATGGACTCATTTACATCGCATCAACTCTTTGTGAACATGCATGCAAAACAGTTTGTGATGCCAAACCAGGAATAGACCCATGTCCCTCACCAGCTTGGTCGTGACATAAAAGATATCAAATTGCAGGTTGTTTTTGTTGCTCACCAAAAATTCAGATGTTGCGAAAAAAATGTCAAAGTTTCCTTTGGGACAGCTTCAATTTTACAATTTTGCAGAAATAGTGTTTGGGGTTAGGTGCACTTTAAAAGAGCAAACTAAGACTTATCAGGGCAGGCAAAATTTGAGAGCTACTTGACCCAAGTGCAAGCTGGAATTCAACTTCCTTTGAACCCTGGCATATGGACACATGCCTATTGGGAACTGTGTGAAAAGTGACAAACTGCAACTCTATTGAATGGAATGCTACAAATAAAAGCCACTATAAGTAAATTACAGCATAAAGGCAAGTCATGAATCATTGGCCCTATGCCCCACGAGGCACAAGGAGGATTGATACTAGAATCATTGAGGATGCCAAGGCCTTGTCATTGTGTGGTTGTCATAGCATGATTAGCTAATCCAAGATCAGTCTGAATTTTGATTACAGTTTTATAACTTCTTAGTGAGGTTTTCTCTTTTATTGCAACCATTTTGAAATCACTGGTTATCCTTGCAATCTGATTGTCTCTCAGCGATGTGATTTATTCACAAATCGCACTATTTTTTGCTCTAAGTCGCATCTTTTTCTCAGCCAATGAGAATAAGACAGTAAAACAAAACAACCAATCACATCACGCAATCACATCACGTAATCACATCACATTGACATTACGCTGACATGTTTTCAAAGTAAGATGTAAATGCATTTCTGGTTTTGCTTTTTGACAAACTGGCTACTGGGTTCAATAAACAGTGTATAATGGTACAAACAAGATAGTGCTGGGTGCATCAAGCTGATGTCATTAAGTTGAAGACTTCAAAACGTTTCCTCTGATTTAACCTTTTGTCTTATTTTCCAGGCCACTTCCCCCAGGTTTAATACCCCCAGGCCCTCCCCCTGGGCCTCCACCAAAACCTCCTTCAGGAATGCTCCCACCTGGTCCCCCACCAGGACCCCCACCAGGTATGCCACCAGTAAGTGTTCCACCACCCCTACCCCCAGGAACAGCACCTGATGATCTGGAAGGTAAACCATATGATGATGGCGATGACAGTGAAGGGAGCACCAGTGAATCAGGTGGCGAGGAGGAGGAATATGACCCAGCAGTGCCACTTGGGAGGTCGGAAGGAGATGCTGATGATGGCCAGCCACTTGGGGAGAGGGGCTACAAAGATGAAGAGATGGAGGATAGTGAAGGAGGTCTGTTTGTGTCAAGATATTTACAGTCTTGGTTGCACTTCAGTGTTTCTCTGCACTAGTGATATGTTGTACAAAATTGATACAGAGTATCATGTGAATGTACATGTCAGGGTGAAATATAAGTCTGACTGATGATACTGATGTACAGTGTAGGAACATATGCAGAAACAGTACTCCTCTTACAATTTTTTTTGTACTAGAGAGTGCCTTAGTACAACTATAGGCAAACTACATGGGTGGGAAAGAGCTTTCTGCCAGGAAAAGAAAGAATTGTCAACTGAAAAATAGAAACAAGAAAGTTGATAAATTATCATGAGAAAGTTGTTGACATGTTCCGATCATGATTTGCCCCACATGATTGCAAAACATTGCATCAGACATGTTTTGGTTTACTAAAACTGTGAGAAAGGAAGTGTTACCAGTACTTAAAAACCAATCTGTTTATTTCAGAAACAAGAGAACGTCAAAGAACTGTAAGGTTTGCAGATGAAGTTGAGCAAAGTGGAGGGGATGCCAACTCTTCCAAAAGTGCTGGTACCACTTCAATTCAAGATTTTCTTCTTAAAATGGCTGGGCAGCCTCTTCCTGATAAACAGGTACACAGTGATAATGTCATAGATTACAAGACTGTACATGTATTGTCAGTATTACTTGGCCATCGTGTATAAGAGGCTCTGCTGACACTCAGCTTTACTCAACAACATTATTACTCATTACCTTATGAATATTTTGACACAAACCATGCACTTTATTTACACTCTATAGAAGTCAAGTACATAACTAAACAATTAACCTGAAAAATTCCTGTTCCTTTACTTCAATGTTGCTTCGAAGGGCTTAGTATGGGAAGTGGTGGAAGATTCATTGTAAAACAGATGCACACTCAAAACTAAAGATTCAGTTCAATATTTGTATATTAGAATACGTTTTGAAGGAATGTATTTTTGTCTATATCTTCATTTACAATGTGAATTACTGCCGTGTGGAACATGGTTGTTCGTTCCATGGCGTTTACGTTCACTCAAGTACTGTTCATTGCAATGCTGCAAATGTTTAACAAGATACGCCCTCCATGATGTAATTCTATAATTTATCACAGTTCCCTACTTAGAAATGTTTTTTTTTTCAACACAGCGAGAAGGAGATGAGCAAGGAGAACAACCCAAAAGAAGCTCAGTACAAACAGGACAACCTCAACCTCCGGGACCACCTCCAGGTCCACCCCCTGGACAGCTGCCTCTACCTGGCAGTCAACCAGCGGGAGGTCTACCAATTCAACCCAACTTTCAGATTAGAGCGCCACCCCCAAGAATGTTCCCACCTGGTCCTCCACCCGGTAGGCCACCAGGCCCTCCCCCAGGGATGCCCGGCATGGTCCCTCCTGGCCCACCCCCAGGGCTACCGCCCAATATGATGGCACACGCTATGGCAAGAGGGCCCAGACCTCTGCTGCCACAGCCAATGCCACTACCACCCTTGAGACCTGGCATGGCACGACCCCCTGGCCCTCCCCCTGGTATGATTCCCCCTCCCCCACACGGGGCAGTTTTATCAGCACCACCAACCTTCATTAGTAAACCTCCCATGGCTAAACCTACGACTGATAGTGGAAAAGGTAAATGGACATCCCATGTTTTGTTATTATTACAATCGTTCTTCCATCATGTGTTGGTTTTATTTGAAACTTGTGGGTTTCCCCTTGAACTAATTTCACCTTTTTTATTAAACTTGACAGGAGCTACAATTAGTAAAGAAGCAACTGCTACCATTAGTGCCAAGCCACAGTTAAGGAACACACAAGCAGAGTTAACCAAACTCGTTCCTACTGCCTTGCGAGTCAAACGAGACCAACCTAAGAACAAACCTAAGCTTCGGCCACCAGGAGCTGGGCCAGAAGCTGTTGAAAGTATACCGCAACAAGTTTCACAACCGAGGGTTGCTGAAACTGGCACGAAAGACGATGCTTACGCGCTTTTCATGAAAGAAATGGAAGGATTTTTGTAAATTAACTGAAGCGTTAAATTGTGTGTCCGTTTTGTGTTGCCTTTTACTGCGTTCTTAGTTCACAAAAGGCATGCATTATGTTCTAGACAGTCCGCGCAAAGATGGCGTCTTTTTTGGCCAATCAGATGCGATACTAAAGCCAATAGTTAGTTCACGTCCGCCCTCTTTCCGCGCTTTTCAACAATTTTTGCCGCCTTTTCGATTGATCTTTACTTTTGTTTCAGTTTTATAGATTTGCTGGACTTCCTAAAAGTTATTTGCTTTTTAATACCACTTTTCTTACGTGTCAAGGTTTGGAGCAAGTTAAGAGCTTCAGTTTCAAACCATGTAATAACTCCAAACATGACATTCTTCCTTCCAACCTTTTGACTGTACTGAGAAAGTATTTTCCCTTCCAGCGCGCGGTAATGCTATTGTTAGCCGATCTCAGGCTGTTTTTGGTCAGGGAACGGGCTTAAACAAATGTGCAGTCGAGAATGGAAGAAAAGAAGACAAGACAACAGTTACCCGTGCAACTGAACAACACTCAGCCTTAAGTCTTAGTTACGTCGATCGTTCCTTGTCCTAACCCCACATTTCTAAGTTCAATTGTTGTGTTGTTTTTTTTTTGTAGTTTCTCCTTTTTGCCGAAAGGAAGGGGGGGGGGTGTTTGTTTTTTGAAATGGTAGGTTTAATTTCTAATATTTAGTTGTAGGTCCCGGAAAATACTTGTTTTCAGTTCTAAGACGAACGACTAACGCCAAACATTGTCCCGCGTTTTTTCTCGCATACACATAACTGGTAGAAGTAAGTGATATACTTAAGATAACAAAGGAGGGAAGTCGAGGGAATGGTTCTCTTCAAAATAGTTTCTAGTTTCTTTGTGCTTGTCCTGAAAGCGAAAAACACTTTCTCAGCGAGAAGCATTGGTAAAATGCTCTCTGCGGATAGCGTATAAATATGTTGAATTAATCTGTCAGCGTCGTCCTAGCTTTTCGAGACCAGACACACTGCGAGCAGTTTCTGTTTTGCTCGAAAATCCGAATGTACGCAAAGAACGCTCGTACGCTCACTAGTTTTGCGTTCTTCCCCACGGAGTTTAGAGTAAAAGAGAGATCGCTCGCAGTGTAATGACCAGAGAGCTTGTTACACCATCTTACTATAGCACTACGTAGGCCCGATAATCCTTTAGGAAAAATACCGCGAGCTAACGGCACCGATCGACCCGAACTTGTCAATCAATCAGAGGAAATCGCCGAAACATTTTCACAACTTTGTCCCATAATCTTGAGACTGCAATATAATTAAATTGTCCTCGGCAAATACTTTCCCTCTTTACCCACATTTGACTATAATATTGTTACAGGACAGATGAAGTTATTTTCTTTAAAGGGAAGGATAGCTCACAATTCAAGACTACGTGTTTTTCGGATCATATCTTTTAATTCTTGGGAACTTCACTCTTTCTTTGCCTGCAACCAAACAACTACTCCAGCTGACCAATATAATTATTGTCTCGCATAGCGTCCATGCTTTATACTGTGATTGGTCAATACCCTCATTCAAGGAGTTGGTAACACTTCAAACAGAAAGTCTTACCTCCCCTTACATAAGAACTGTATAAGAGCAACTTCAAGTGACAAATTCGAAATGGTAAGTATTGGAACCAATCATAGCAGTAGCTGGACAGCATGCTTCAAAACCAGACAAACATGATCCTGTTTTCTTCAAGCAGAGAAAAGCAACAAACCTATATCACGAGACTAAGTAAATATTTTCCCACAACTAAGTAATCCATAATTGAAATGTTCCATTGTTCGTTTGTGACGGAAACTTAAAAGTTCACACAGTTCTTTCAGGTACTCTTACTTAAAAGGTTAGTTTACTCTTACTTAAAAGGTTGCTTAAAACATGATAGAAAATGTTTCTTTACTAAGACTACACGGGTAGGCATAACTAAAAGTACCACTTAATGGTAAACGTAATAGCCGATCCTTGCCTACCTAATAAACAACAATGATGTCGAAAATTTATAACTATCAACTATAAAGTACTTAAAAAAGGTATAAAATATTCTTGCCGAATTTTAATGGTGGTTTACACCGACTAATGCAAGGCAAAGAATAATTTCTGCTACAATACAAATCAACCTTGGACAAGTTTGGTACAAGTTAATCAAATACGTTGACTAGACCAGAGTGGCGAGGTGTCTTTGTGCAGTACAATGACCTGTCTATGAAAGTTTGCCCAAACTATGTGATGGTGTTAAGTTTCTTTGTTCGACAAACTTTAGAGTACGGTAATATACTAAAAGGCATTCTAAAATATTCTTGCCGAATTTTAATGGTGGTTTACACCGACTAATGCAAGGCAAAGAATAATTTCTGCTACAATACAAATCAACCTTTGACAAGTTTGGTACAAGTTAATCAAATACGTTGACTAGACCAGAGTGGCGAGGTGTCTTTGTGCAGTACAATGACCTGTCTATGAAAGTTTGCCCAAACTACGTGATGGTGTTAAGTTTCTTTGTTCGACAAACTTTAGAGTACGGTAATATACTAAAAGGCATTGTGCTATACGGAACATTGTTTTTACTCCGTCTAACTGTATACAGTTCGCACGCTTCACACTTTGGCTATAAATTCGAACAAGTGCAATTCTCAAGCCGGATTAAAATGCCGGGATTCAGTGATGGTGGGGGGCGGTAAACTCAGTAGAGGTCCAACCTCGTTCCCAGGGTTCTCTTTCTTCTTAAAATGTTAGGAACGAACAGTGGAACTCCACCTAGGGGCGTGGATGGGTTTTAATAGCTGTCAGCTAACAACTGACACATTTTCAAACTGATCCCGAGATCTGAAAATTGGCCGATAGCTTTTTTAACTGAAATCTAAGCCAGATTGCCGAAAATGTAAGTGATTGCTAAGGTTTCACTAACTCCATCCGGATCTTGCACCTAGCACTCAAAGAAGTGACATTAAAATATAGAAATGTATCTATAGCAATTAACAGTATACTTTAGAATTAAAATACAGCTTATCTACACTTTGGACTTCAACACCCTACTTAGTAATGCATGTAGTTTACTCGACATTTCAGAATATTATATTTATATATTTTTGAAGTTAACACAGCTACGTGAGTGGTAACCAAACATTTCACTTTCCGTGCCTAGAATAGAAACATTATTTCATATAAAATTTTTGCACTGCAAATAAATTTTAAAAGAAAAGTAATATTATATCACAGTACAGTTTGAAGGTGTAACAATATTAAAACTACCTTGGGAGTTCAGAACAAACTGCAATCGTTTCCGATATCAGCTGGGCCAGGAGACTATGAGGGGTGATTTTATCAGTCTTCAAACGCCTTCGTTGCAGCCATACCTGCAAAGAATGATCCTGACAATCCGCCAATTACGCCTCCGACAAAACCTCCCAAGACCGGGATAGGAATGACAACTTGGCCGATGGCCGATCCTACCGTAGAGCCTACTACATTGCCGAAACCGGTTGTTACTCTCTTCTTCTTCATTGTTTGGTATTGTTTTTCATTGATAAGTCCTTTGTCCCTGTCTGAACGTGCATGGTAGATATCATATACTACAAACCCAGACTCAATGACTGTAGCAAACACTGCTCCTGCAACGAGGGAATTTCCTATTCCAGCTGTACGTTTTGATGCAGCTCCAGTCACAACCTCCTCGGAGCCCTCGCGAATCCCGGTTTTCATGGCCCCAACTGCTGTTTGGGGTAAGACTTCCTCTGTCGCCTCGCGAGCCACGGTTTTCATGTAGTATGATTTTAATTTTAATAATGCTTGTGTCCCGCTTTCCACGAACTGTCGTTTCACATTAGTGAAGGCTGTGCGAAGCCAACTCAAGACGCTCTGTAACTGCTTGCCAAGGTCGAACTCCCGGAAGACTTTGTTTAACCATTTGCCAAGCTCTGAACTTAGGATCCATTCAAAAAGCGGTTTGGCTTTTTCATTCACGATTCTCGCCATGCGCGTACTTAATATTTTTTCCCAGCTGGTCTTGACAACTTCTATTACCTTTTGCGCCCCATTCTTCACAACCACCATCGGCTTTGATGGCAACACTTTGCAAAGCCCCTCAAGGACTCCAGCTAACATGTCGCGAAGCTGCGGAGAGAGCTTCTCCAGCCACTTGAAAAGGCTCTTGAGGTACTCTTGAATTTGTTTTGATGTTCTACTTAAGGCATCTTTCGACCACTGTAGAATCTTGCAGATCGCCGTAATCAGCTCTTTATAATATTCGACGACGGATGTTATAGTGAACTTCGTGACGGCTTCCTTGCCGATCATCCCGTTGGCCTTGTTTACTTGGTCAGAGGATGATTTTCCTGTTTTGCACCACATGGCAAAATTCTCACAGTTATTGGTAAAAGGGCTGTATCCTCCTTCACCTTCTTTGCTCCGAGCTCTCTTAAGCACTTCCTTGGGATTCAAACATTCTTCGTGCTCAAATACGTACACATCTTCTTTTCCCAATTTCAACCCAGTTGTTCTTTTAATCTTTGCTAAATCTGGGGTGCAGTCCAGACACTGGATCTTAAGTTGACTAGCCGACAGGCAAAAATCTCTGACGTCTTGGAAAAATTCGCTAGCAGTATTTGTATACTCAAAAACACTGAATTCGCCCTTTTCCTTATAAATATTTTCGACTATGGCATGATGCCAGTAGCCACCACTCCTGTGGTAGGCGATGTGATCAGCTTCGTGAAGCTCGGCGAGCGAAAGCACACGACGTCTGGGCACTTCATATTTCTTGCCATGAGCGTTGTGAACCAATTTACTCTGAGCCATGTTTACCAGGTTACTGTTAACAAAATGTTTAAATCTGTTCAAACAAACAACAACAACAACTTTATTTTACCCCATTTAGATGTTATACGAAATAATAAGCAAAAACCAAATTACAATAGAAAGGGGTATTGACCTCCTATAGTCGGAAAAAAGAAAAAAGCTAACGTACAGAAAAAAAAACACAGCAAGGACTAGTGACTATTTACTGTTCCAAGATATCTGCCTACATGCGAGTAAAAATTAAAAGACAGAAGGGAAACAATTCAAGCAAAACATCAGGGTTCGAAAATCAAAGTGATTAGTTCAATAATTTCTTAATAATTCTATTTTTATGTTCTCCTTAAATCTGTTGAGGGAAGTTGTCTTCATATTTTTATCACTTGAATTCCAAACTTTTGGTCCTTGAAAACGAATATTAAAAATGCCATAACTTGTTCCTGATTTAGGTAAGTAATAAGATTGTTTCACTCTACTTCTTGTGATTATAACTATGAATATCAGATACGAGGTTGAAGAAAGCCTGTATCAAAATAGCATGGCAAAAGATTATGATATTTGAACATAAATAAATTTTATCCAGTTGGTTGGCTTTTCGAGATACCAGAATAGGTAACATTACTTTTTTTTTCTTCATAAAATTGCTCATTATTCACTCGGAAAATATATCTGCTCAAAATTTGATAAATCGTAATAAAAGCGTGTTATTTGCCAGCATTATTTGTTTACTGATATAGGTTTATCCTCCCCTTTGATTACAATGGTTTTTGAGAATGTCCATGACGGTGCTAGGCGATAGTTATTTTTGGTTTATTATTATGTTCAATCACTGATTACAGTGATTTTCTATTTTAACGAGTAGTGCTAAAAACTGAAAGTATGTTTCATTAAAGGATATAAAAAAACCCTCTGATGCTTTACGAACAAACAAAAAAAGGTAAAATATTTTATATGCAGTCAATTTCATTTGATCCATCTTTGATTAACAGGAATCGAAATAAATAAGCGAACAGAATCATGTTTGTGTTCTCCGCTAAGTACCGGAGACCCAAAATCACGAGGGTGCCAAATGCTCCTGGTTGCCCGCGTGGAAGTGAGTGGGCCCTGCTGGAATCGACTGATGCATAAGGGTCAGTTCATTATGAATTATGAGCTAGATTCCATTTTGCAAGCTTTATGAACCTAGAGGCTTGGTGCATGCCAATGTTTTTGATACATAAAGAATTCTTACGATAAAGCTCAGAAGATAAAGCTGCTGGTGAGCTGCCTCGAAACAACCCTGCTAAATAACTCTTCAAAACATCATTTCACTATATCATCGTAGAGCTTAACTTCCGAGCAAATACTCAAAAGCACACGTTCTGTCATACTCTTTCCGTACGCTACCTGGAATGACTATTTTTTGGTTCCACTGAAACCAAATATGTCCAAAATAACCCTGAAAATTAACTGATAATGACGATAGGTTTGAGTAAAAATGTCTGGAATTTAAAGCGAACTTAGAATTTGAAATTCGATTTTACTGGGACACAAACTACCTTAAATAAATCTATTGAAAGCGCATGACCTGGCCTGGCAAGTAGGGTAATAGCAGATCCGTCCAAAGTTATTAAATAGGAAAATTTCTCTACCTGTAAGAGGACGTTCTCCTGATCGTGTCAGTTGTATTTAACGTTACGTGTGTCCCGAATTCGGCAGAAACACCAAGTTGAATGGGAATTCAGTAGTGATGACCAAGTGCGGGGCATGCTGAATTTATAGATGTGTTTGCTGATAGAGTAATGTTAGCCGTCTACTGTTCTGAATGTTTATTGGGCACTAGTAATTGTTTCCTTAGGACTGTTTCGAGTTCACGAGTCAAAATTAACGACAATCTACGATACAAAGAGGACGTTTGTTTTCCCTCGAAACAATAAACAATAATGTTTCGGAAACAAAAACAACATTGACTATCCGTTTGCTACTGATCAATAATGTCGATGATTCAGTATTCCGAACCATTACAGAGCTGACCTGCAAATCGTTTAGCTTGCTTCAAGGCGCACAAGCAAAATAAATGACACAGTTGCTCCATGCAGGAGTAAAAAGCAAAGGGTAATAACTAAAAGAAAATTAAAATATTTGAGTGTCTTTCTTTAAAACAACAATGATCCTCGCCTCTTTCTGTCCTACACAGAGCCCTTCGTTTGTGGTGCCAAGGTAGCGCCGCCTAAAAGAAGCGAAAAGGACTATGGGGGCGAGAATAAGGATTTCACGCAGCCATATTTTTCTCGCTGTTTATTTACGGCCTCGCTTGACGGACTAAGCAAAAGAGGGACTACTTGTAGTCTAGTAGACTGTTTTCAGTCCCATATTTTTCGGTCTACTTGAAGAGTGTGAACGCCACTATCTTGGTTTTCTATGAATGAAAGAATTATGGGAAGAGTACAACCTCTACCCCGGGGACAGGTACTCTCCCCAGTTTTTCGCTCGCCACGAAAGAAAAAACAGCAACGAAACAACATGGTGTTAATCGACCTCCTAAACCACACTGCGAAATAAAGGATCCTCGCGTGATAGCGAATAACTGGCTAATTTTTTGGGCATCTTACTGCGCACACAAATTCATACGCCACGTCATGCATCGCGCGCGCACTTTGTAATGACTAAACTGGGCAATAACAGGGCACATGGCTTTTGCTATAGGTTTTCCTGTATTTAACAATGTTGGACGTTCGGTGACCCCTATTTTCCTTTTGATCGATCGATTTCTCTACCGATTTGTTACTTTTAGCGAAAAAATAAAGAAGTTTGAATTTTTTGCAAAATCCACCATCGAATTTCGTTCTTTTTAGCTCTTCGCTTACCTGTGCGGCGGTTTCAAATGCCTCCTGTAGGGTTCAGTTAGGTGAAAACGTTGGCAACATTTGGAATTATTAAGGGGGCATTACGGTTGGATATTGGCAAAAAAGAGCGAATTTCTTTTGTCTTAAACATTTCTTTAATCTATCTATTTTTGGAACAACTATTCATTTTATTCAACATTTCTTTTGCGCCGCCTGAAAAACAGAGCTTTCGAAGGTTAGGCAACGTTTGTTTATTTGGTTGCCATGGCAACGGAAACGAATCTCTAGTTTTAAAAAGCCGTTTAATTTTCTTGAAAACGTTCTACCAAGCATTCCTCAGTTCCCCGAGTCTCTGAAGTCCTGTCCGAGATCCAAACATTCCATAAAAGCCAGGCTACAGGTGTGCTTCGTTTACTTTTCTCCATCGAGTTTTTAGAGTCTTTCCGTTTATGAATTATGCCAAAAGTTGGTAAAAAACAGGCAGACGTCTTCAAAAAGAAACAGGGGTTTTCGAGGAACCCATAAACAGACGAGCAGAGAAACGAAGGGAAAGTACAACTGTCGGCGTCGCGTTCCTCGGCGAGGAACTCAGGAAGATACAAATATCTATATATCTCTAAAACTAAGTTCGTGAGCCCAATTCTTTTTCATTTCTGAAACACATAATTCACTATCTGTCCGTAGTAGAAATTTGAAGAAAATCTGTTAAAACAGGTTAAAGTTGCAAGCCTTTAAGCATTGCAGTCAATCGCAATTTCTCCCGTTTCATTTGCAAATTCGGAGCTACAAGCAGTTAATTTATATTTATTTAGAATATCTTATATAGTCACAGGCGGCCCAAACGTGAGATGAGAGGAAATAATTAAAATTCAAATGAGACGTACGCGAACGCGACTCTTGACTATGAGCGGTGTTGTGTTACAAAGATGCGATTTACAAGGGTTTGTAT
>Ga0126337_10001940_pt1 | contig 12898 bp, 3 predicted proteins | sample DipCmetagenome_FD_92527 | JGI IMG/M metagenome (GOLD analysis project Ga0126337, IMG submission 92527) | Coral microbial communities from La Bocana,Puerto Morelos, Mexico - Diploria C A metagenome | ecosystem: Host-associated > Invertebrates > Cnidaria > Coral | place: La Bocana,Puerto Morelos... | reverse complement strand
TTTTTCTATACTAAATGAAGACGCAGTAGATGGAACCGAAATTGTCACTTTTCATTCATTGATAACATTCAAGCTTATTGTCAGTAAGGGTGTGGCCATTTGGCAGTTGTAAAGTAGTCAATTTACTTCATCCACTCTTGCAAAATCTATAAAAGTGCCCTTTTGCGAAAAGATGTGCCTTCTTATAAATGGCGCCATGGCTAAGACTGAAGACATCGCCGAGGCTTAAAATTTTCATATGACTCATTTGAGAAGATGGTACTCAGTGCAGTTTTTGGCAAAATGCATGAATGTTACACAACCCAAACCAATCTTATCACTGAATGTGTATGTAGATATGTGCACTTAATTTGAAAGGAGCGACTTATCTTGAGACAATTTGTTAACCTGGTTGATCGATGTATGCCGCAGATTAATGGAAAGCTGACTCTGGGCGAAAATATTGCGGACAATGGAGGTTTCAAAGCTTCATTTAGGGTAGGTTAATATGACGCACTGAAAGCAGATTCATTCATCAAACTTTGTTTCCATCAGTGGTGATTTGAGAGTGCAAAGGTAGAGGGGTTGAGTTTAACTTCCACGGCGACGGAAACAATTAACGCTACAAAAAGAATAACCCATTGAACTGCAGTAAGCGTTAATTGATAACCGGCATAAGAGGAATGACCTTGTCTGTTAAAGAAGTTCAGTCACGGTACTTTGGCCAGTACAATATTAACTTTATATGGAAGGAAACCTGAAAATAGTAATTTAATAAGGAACAAGGATGGTTAAGGATGGAGAGCATTAACATGGATTACAAGCGACAGACTTGAAAAATTCAGCCTAATTTTTTCAAGGTACGCAAACCATAGATAACGTCATAGAAACAAGATAGCGACATTGCTGTCGGATAAACCATACAAACTCGATCGAAAGGAAGTGAGGCGCAGTTTGATTCTCTTACAGGAATTTGGCTTTCATGTAATTATGTAAACATGCGCGTGCCTGAGACCAGGAGCCCATCAAAATTCGCGCGAATAAAAAACCCCCGTTGTTTTCTAAAAATAAAAAGATACGCGTAAAGGTTGACTCAAGGATACATGGGAGATGGAAGCTCCAGGTGATGGGCTCCTGGTCTCAGCAGGAGCCCATCACTTTATTTTTGTCAATTTACATTTATGTTCTATTTTCAGGCTTACAAGAACTGGTTACAAAAGAACGGTCAGGAATCTTGGCGACTACCCGGCATCAATTTTACAAGTGAACAATTGTTCTACATAGGATTTGGTCAGGTGACGATGCATCGTTCGTTTTAATGTAAAATAGGCGGAGAACTTACTAACACCCTAAGACTAGCGTTTTCCACAAGCCTTTAAATAAGGGGTATTAAAAATTATTTTTTTTACTACTTCAGGCCTATTGCAGTAACAGTCGTCCCACGGAGCAATATTTGGCGACATTAAGTGATAGGCATTCTGAGGAGAAATTTAGGTAAGAATGAACCTCTTAGTTAATTTTTATTCCAGAGCATAGTCTTTGCTCCTCGGGTGAGACGCGGTGGCCTCATGCATGGTTAGTGTGCTCGTCCCCGGAGCGAGCGGTCCGGGTATGAGCCCTGGCCGAAGACACCGTGTTTGTTTTTGGGCAAGACACTTAACTCTCACAGTGCCTCTCTCCACCCAGGAGTATAAATGGGTACCAGCAAATTGTTGGGGAAGACTAACAAATTGCGGGGGAATGACCTGCGATGGACTAGCATCCCGTCCAGGGTGAGTGGAAATACTCCTAGCCGCTTCATGCTGCAGAAACCGGGGATAAGCTCCGGCAGCTATGATCCAGTAGGATCCAAGGCTTCATATACACTTTAACAGCAAATGTAAGAAGGTATCTCTTTAAGGAGCCATGACTGGTCATCACAGATATACACACAACTTAAGTAGTTGTAAAATTAAAGCCTGAAAAACATTCAGGCGTGAATGGGATTCGAACCCATTACCCCTGCGACGCCGGTGAATTGCTCTACCCGACTAAGCTATCAAGCCAACTGGAAGCTGGTCACATTGTGAGTTCCTAACATACCCATGGACTCGGGTGAAGAAGACAATATATGAACTGCAGAGAACGATATGAAGACATTACTAATTATCACATATAATTATATATACACAACTTAAGCAGTTGTGAACTTTAAGTGCATTACCGATTTCAATTTCTAGTGCTTGGTACTTCCTTTTAGTTTGGTAGTCCTTATACACTCAAGGCATGAACCATCAAGCGTGAACGTTTGTGTAGAGGGTGAATTCCTCCCCTCCTCACCCATCCCCAATAAGAACATTCGATAAAGGCCATTTTTTCCCTGGTTCTTGTAAGCTTCAGTCAGGATCTTCAACGATCTCTTGTTTTTGCATTCATTTGACGGGAAACACTCATATGACGCTTAAATCTTCTTCGCATCCCAATGAGTCTCCTACTTTTTTTTATCTAGACGCATTCTCTTATCTTATTTCATTGCTTTGTATTGATAGGGTCATTGGTACATTATCTAACTCGTATGACTTCGCCAAGGCGTTTAAATGTAAACCAGGCCAGCCTATGAATCCGACAAGCAAGTGTTCCGTGTGGTGTAAAGACGAAGTACAGCTTTAGGGCGTGACAGCTGAGGCTCACCTCACCGTCAGTTTGGTCACAGATGCAAGGAGATAATAATTCAATGAACCACTTTACAATTTAGCTGACGTCAGCATTTTTTCTTATAAGAACGGTTGCGTGATATTGATGCTATTGGTTGACATTGTCACGTAATTTTACCAAGCAACCAGAAATCTGAACATAAGCTGGTCAAAGATAGTGCAGAAGAACTTTTAGAGATTTCAAACGGAAATATTTTGATTTGATTACAGCTCATCATTTTTTTTTAGCTGCTGTCTTTCCAGGGAAGAGTCTTCCCTTTCGGACTGTATCATCAGATTTTCATTGAAGGGGCTGATAGGTCTAGAGTGTACCAATAACTAATTGACTTGTTATACACTGTTCTAGGTGTTCGGTTGTTAAAAGCAGAGAAAAAACGGCAAGGGGCCAGAAACATATGGAGGAGTGCAGCGCACCCCTACGCACGTTTTTACTATTTCTTTCTTCGTCTTTCATGTTGTTTCCTGCCTTGCGGACGGCAGCAACAGGCAAAACTTGTTATGATCTGCTTTGATGTCCGCGAAAGGTCGCTGTCTTTTTGTAATATACCGTAAGGGCTATAATCCCTATAGCGTTATTTGTCATTTTTGAATGCAACTGGAGTTATGACTATACTAATTAAAAGTCGATTAATTATCAGTTCAAACCAGTGTTAGTCCAGTCACGCTGTCCTATGTGGGTAGCGTTACGTGACAACACAACCTGCGACCATTTCAGGACAAGGCTGTAGTTGCATGACACACGATGCTATGTTAGATGAAGCTACAGTTCACCGTACCTTGATAATTTCTGTTATACGTACCGGGAGTGCTGAGAATATGCTGTGATGAACAAAAACAAATGAAGAACCCTTTGACAGAAAAATCAATTCAATCGCACTGCTCTATATTAAAAAGAAATCGGTTTGGAACTAAAATTTAGGGTTTTAGAGCTGGACGCGGAGGTAAAAAAATTCAGGAACACCTCACGGATGCATCAGAAAAATTCTATATGCCACAGTAGTGTCAAGTAAACATATTATGAAGGGGTATGCTACCCTAACTAGAAATTATCGGTGTAGAGGCATGTTGCAATAAATTTAATATGGTCAGTAGCCATGTTGAAATACGATTTCTTCCAGAATTCATTTTTTAAGATTGCAAATGTCTTGTCATTAACAACTAGCCCAGAACTTCATAATGTTTAGCATAATTGAGCTTAAAGAAACCGAGTTGTGAGACTCAACTTATAAGAACCTTACTAATCTTACCATTTCTCATCGTACATTGTCTAGAGAGTTGTATTACAGATCAGTCTATAATACATTTTAGACAAAGGCTTTGGGTAGCGCACTGAAACTACTTCGTTTTATGTGAGATAAGTGATCTTTGATGCTTGGAAAAATATTAAATGCAATTTTAATAAAAAGCCAGCTCTTTGAAAGAAAATAATGGAATGGAATGCTCTCGGAATAAGGACTACTAGCAAGCGTGCTCTTTTTGGGGTAGAAGGAGAGTGCGGAGTAGTGGCAGGGCTCCAGGAGAGTATCCGTGGTGGGTTAATTATGACAATGCCTGCAGAAATCCTGTAGGACTTGGACAGAGGATGACTAGAAAGTTGCCCCTTTACGTAAATTGGAAGATTGTGACCTAAACTCATGATCAAAGACCAGCTGCCCCAATGTGATCCATTATATCTCCAAAACAAAAAAAAAACTTAAAACTCGAGCAACATTGCACTCTAAATAATTCGCAGCTATTAAAAATTATGAGTTACTCTTCATGCAAATGCTATTTAAAATAACTCTTACATGTAAAACGGGTCCCTGATGTGGTAGCCATTCAGATAGCGAATTCTTTTTGCGCATGCACACATTCAATTTCAATATGTGCGAAATGTAATACGGGCGCCTCATTACCTGTTTGCAAGGGAGTTCGCCATAAGTTCATTTTAAAATGAGAGATTAAACAAAGACCACGCCACAAAGAATGGCTTGGACACAACCTATGTTAACTCCCTCTACTCGAGTTTTAGGTACGATTTGCAGTTTTCACGCCGCTGATGACGAGGTACCATCGCGTTCGGCTCAATCGCTTTTTTACATCGTTTAACTAGACAAGTAAAATTCCAAACTCACCAACAAATATTTAATACACTTAGTGTAATGATATAAATAGAGCAACTTATCTCGCTCCAAACATTTATATATACTCGAATATCTTCAACTATTACTCTCGAAATCTTTAAAGTATTTCCAAAATTATTTTTTCCAAGCATATTTTACATTCTTGTGGCAGACCACTTGACTTTTGAGGGAGGTAACCCTTTCATGTAATAGGAATTATTTTCGGGACATGTAAATATATGAAATATGTTTCTCCCTATAACATGCTTTTCGCATATTTTGCGTTTATTTTTCTCTCTCTTTCGTCTCTCAAAAGTATAATTGTCCACCCCTTAAAACTCTTTTACAACTTAAAATTTGTTTACATAAATATTTACTTAAAAACCCCAGTTAGGATTGTGTAAAATGATTCTTGACAAACACGTTCATTCATGATTGGTGTGATGATAGCACGTCGTCAGTGGAAACTGGAGTTGAACAACACTTTCCTCGAGAGAATCAACTGTCACTGAAGAAGCGTCTTGAAAACTTGCATTGATGAACTTTTCTAGTTCACCTCAATGTCAACCGTCTGTTTGTTTTTGGTTTATCAATATCGCTCTGGGCCGGGTTGTTCGAAAGCCGGTTAACGCTAACCCAGGATTGGACGTTAACCCAAGTATAAATTTTTATTGTATAAAAATGTTTTTCACCGGTTAGTTTTTGTATAGTTTGACATCATTCAAAATCCAAACAGAAGGCAAAACAAACAAACAAACAAACAAAAAAACAGAAAAGCTCGCTGCAAAGTTGTAAAACTAAAATCAAAATTCTCGCTAATCCTGGGTTACCTTAATCAGGCTTTGAACAACCCGGCCCAGGTGTTTTTTTCTGCATGAGTTTATATAACTCAAGCACCCAAGAGAGATAACGTTCCAATGTACATTATTGCTCTATATAACATTAAGGAGAACTTAATGAGCTTAATAGAGAGGAGGGTTTCATGAGAAGGAGTCTGGATAGGATTAATAAAACTTTGAGAGTGTCTCATTGAAAACTCGTAGAATAAGGAAGACTATCTGCTCCTATTCGTCAGCTTCTATCTCCTTTGTTAACTGCTCCGTTGTGTCTTTCTGAGTAAGGACTGGTTGCCACCAGAACAAGGAGAGCTGGACAGGTAAGATACAGAGGCCATGGAGAAGTCCAAACAACACGATACCCATAAACATGCGAAAGAAAATGCGGTAGATCTCCGAAGTGGCGAAGACTAGCACAAGCATCCCCAGGAAAGTGCTGAAACCTGTTTCAGGAGTAAGACAAACGTTCCATGCATGTTAGCTTGTGCCACGTGTTCGGGGGCTACTTGTTTGTTATATTGTTCCCTTCGAGAGTACCGAGCACTCATGTGAGATCTTACAAGAGTTGCTACATCACCCTGTATAAGAGCTGCGCGGATGCTAGGGGGAAATATATACACCCTTTTCGTTGGTTTAACATAGAAAATGCGCAACATTTTGCGACACGTAAAACAATGAACAATCAGCAATGTTTTCAACGGCACCTATTGTACGTTGAATCATCAAATTGAGGATTTATCAATCAACTAGTATGCTATTTTCTAGTATTTCGGCTTATAGTTTTTAATGCATCCTGCCTCCGTCATCCCAAAATCGTACCTACCAATGACTAAAGCAAAATCGGACCGCCTATTTTCTCGCTCGGACTCTTCTATCCAGTACAGTAAATAAAGTAAATCACTTAAACTTAAAAGATAAACCCAGTCACTTGCAAAGAAAAAAGTTAGTTGCTAACCTCCCATAAAAACACTAGCGCCCAGCGTGCTAACAGCGTCCACAACTCGCTTGTTGGCAGTTTCCTCCTCGGACATGACGAACGCATGCGCAATATGCGCGCTATAGTCCACGGCAAAGCCAATAGCCATAACGAGCGTGATCATCGAGACACCGTTCAGAGACACATTCCAGAAGTACATTAGGCCAAACAATTCAAGGACCAGGGCTACAAAATTCACCACCACGAGGAGCGTCACCCAGCAATCGACCAAGAATAGTGACGTCACGACGAGTACAGCCAGGGCCGCTATAATGAGGTTCCTCGTGGTCTCCCTACCGATAATGGCGTACTGTTCAATAAAGATGAACATGCGACTGATCGGAGTCACTCTCAGCGGAGACTTTTTGGCGAGGTCCTCGCGAATTGTCAACATGGCGTCCTTCTGAAATGTCGAGCTTGAATCATCCTTCATTAAGACCGTGATGCGAGAAGCTACCACGCGGCTGCCATTAGGCGAAAGCTTCACGCTTTGCTTGAGGAAAGAATACTCTGGAATATCGAGGAAAGACTTCAGCGCAGGCATAAAATTGGGTCCAGTTATGTTGACCCTCTGTTTTGCAGAGAAGTTCGTAAAAGCATCCATCCATGACAACGTCTGCCCTTGGTAGTGACTGTTCTCCTTTACAATAACTGATAGTTGTCTAATCTGTTCTCGAACGACGCTGTCCTCATAATTGACATCACCAGTAAGCATTATACTGACGGGAATGGCTTGTTCATAATACTTTTCATGGACAGTAAGAAACTTCATAAGCGAAGAGTCGTCTTTAGCCAGCATCTTTCTGTCGAACCTTTCGGTCACCTTCGTTGTCCCGTAGATTCCCAAGCCAAGAATTACCACAGACATGAGCAATACCACTAGTTTCGTTGGACTAAACATGAGAAATGTTGCCCAATGTTTCATGATGCGGTTTGATGTCTGTGGGCGCGGCTCGTCCCAAGGCACCTCGTCTTGTTTTGGTGGTGGTGCAAGGCAGACTGGCAGGCAATCTCTTCGCCCGGCTTTTATTCTTCTTAGATCAAATGTCATTACAGCCACGAAGAAGGTTACCATCATCACGTAAGAAAGAGTAACAGCTAAAGCAGCATAAGTGCAGAAGTAACTGAGAAAGAGTACAACAAGGTTTTAGAATACACAGCACTAGGAACTGCCATCTACAAATACTATACTGCGGGCGTACACAATAAAAACACTGTAGCACTAAAATTATCCACCTAAAAAAAGGAAATACTATGAAAAAAAGTTTCCTTTGAAGCATTGCTTCAATACAAAATGAAGATGAAGACTGCCAACTAAATTGTCCTTCTTCTTCACTTCAATTGTCCAGTCAGTGTCTAACCCGCGAAATTACTGGCCAGTGCCGCGAGATTATTTAAAAAGACAGGAGAGAAGACAAAAGCACGTTCTCACCTGATAGCGGGAAAGGCGGATACTGTGCTGACTGCAAATGCAACCAGGTCAGTCATGGTTGTCATGGTAACTGTCGCACCGGTGCGCGACATCACTTCCTTTACGGTCCTGACTACGCCAAACTGACGTGGTTGTCGATCCAGCTCGTCCACAAGAATGAACATATCGTCAATTCCTATACTTAACACCAGGTAGGGCACAACGCCGACCATGTTCACAAACGTCACGCGGCACCACGCGCCAAAACCAATTCCCGCCAAAATTCCGAGAGCCACTGCGAACACTCCCGAGTTTGCGAGCAGCGTGTGACCGGTCAACGGATTAAAAAACTTGCCGAGCATTAGGCAGGCAAATGAGATCATAATGGCGAAGGTTACTGACACTAGAGTCAAGTCTGCGCTGCCGTTTTCCGCAATAGCGTCATCCGTGCTTCTCTCTGCCTCGTGGAACACCTCAAAACACTTCGTAGACAGAGATGACGCTTTGTCCAGGAACTTCTTCTCCCATTCCAAGACCTTCTTGCTGACGTCATCCTCGTCCGGATCTCTGATAAAATACATGAGCTGCAACGCCCTTGCGCCTGTTATCTTGCCATCAGTTTCACTTCTTGTCACGTCACCGAACATCTGGCGAAAGTTGTACTTGAAGAGTTGGCCATTTCGCATTACCAAACTGTTGTTACTGAAGGCTTTATTGACCTCTGTTTGGATCTCTTCCAATGACTTAGTGCTAAAATTTACGTTCTGAAAAATTTCAAACGGTGCAACAATCACACAGTCATCCAAAGATGTAGCCTTCTCTCCTGAAAGTGTTAAGCAATACTCCGAATATGACTTCAACGTTAAAATCTGATTGTGCACCTCTAGGGCCTCTTTTAGACATTCAGGAGCAAAAACGTTGGGATACTTTGGCCGAGACACTACAATGATACCCTCTGTACGGACCTTTAGGCGAAAGAACCTTTCAGCCGTATGTAAGTCTTTGATCGCCCTACTGTCTTGGGGAATAAACAGTTTGACAGCCCTACTTTCTATCTTAAGCCATGTAAATCCCACAGCAGAAAACGAAACGAACACAATACATGCCGCGATAGATATTAACGGACGCTTTGCAACGTTTTTTCCAAGAAGGCCGACGAGGTGCTGAAGAAGACGAACGAACCAACTGCATAGAATGGACCACTTGTGACACAGGTTAAAACGATGTCTACTGCAGGATCTGTATAAAAAAATCAGAGTAGGGATATATGGGATTGGTCCGGAGATGTGACATATTGCATGTGATAACCTTTAAACGAAAAAAAAAAGTTTCCTAGTGGATAAAATTCCCGAGCGTGGGCATTGTACAAAATCTGAACCCAGTAGAGCTTTACTAATGCCATAATCTATAATAAACACCCTTAAGACACCTAGTTATCGCCATGGCCGCAAAAAAAAAAAGTTTAGAAAATTTATGACACTCAGAAACTAGTAATAAATTTTATTTCGACGAAAAGACTTGTTCAAATCTCCTAAGGGTAAGGTCTACGTTTATTTCTGAGAAACACTAAACGTTTCAGAAACTGTTCTGGCTTAGCTTGGGACGGTTGGTTTTAATTTAATATGCTATTTTCATTAGCGAAAATCGCTTCAATACTAGTAATACTTGTCCGAAAGAGTCCTCTCCAGCTGTCCTCTCAGCGTGAAATGACAATTAAAGCAAGTTGATGTGCTTGTCAAAAATAAAATTTCCAATTATGCACCAGTAAAGTTGAATTGTAACGCGTTCAACTTCCCGTATTTCATTTTCAAGCACCTGTCACTGCTGTCGGTTCAGCGTTCTGAGTTCATACGCCTGTCAAGCTTAATAATTTCACTTTACAACCACCAGCCAGTTAACCCAAGTATTTTCACTACTCCTGCAAAAGTTAAAAGTATTCTCACCCGTCTTCGTGCTTGTTCTCCGTCGTATCTTTGCCCTTATCTTCGATACCATTGCATTCAACTAAGAACGGCTCGTCGACATTCGCTTCGCTCACTCCAGTCATTGTAAACAATAAATAGAACCGGCGAACGAAGGAAATCTGCGGTAGTACATCAAGCAAATCTGCGAATCACGAAATTCTATGAAGCACTGGATGTTGAGCTAGTTCAGTGGCAGCATTCAAGGACTTTGGCCGACTTATTGTTCAGTGAATTGAAGCCGGTTTTGTCTCTTGAGAGCCGAGCGAATCTTAAATCATCACAGCCGGCACGTGCACCTTGTCATCTGCCGGACTGATTCGTCAGTTATCGAAAAATGAATACTTTAGGCTGTAGGACAAAGATTTTCTGGTTATATAGGCTCAAGAATTACGCATATCTGCCAAAGAATCGAACGTCGGCACTCCACGACAGTGCAAGTCCGCCATGACTTTCCAAATTGAAATGCAAATTTCGGATTCTCTGACTGCAAGACAATAGTGACGTCACATGGACGCACGCGCGACCGAATTAATCTAATAAATTAAAAGTAAATGTGTTTATTTCAATCCTAGGCCTTTAACTAATTTTCCTTTTAGCATTTATTCATTCTTTTACAAAATTGCGTGATTATCGTATTCGTCCAAGTCAATATGGTTCTACGTCTTTCACAACATATTCTCTTCACACTATACTTATGTAAGCGGTGAATTTAAAATGCATGATTTATAGCAATTCTTTTTTCCGTAATTTCGTCATTTTAAATGATTGCATACTGAGTAACTGGGCCTAATGTGCGAAACACTAACAATGGGGTAAAGGCCCGAATTCTACCTGTGCTATCCGTCACGAGTCTCTGAGGTTCGTAAGCCAGTGAACAAGTTCTGTGATATAAGCATTAGAACTCCAAAGAGATCAGTTGCTGCGTGGCACAAATAAATTGTGAAAAATTTTTAAATCGTGATAATAGTGCCAAATTAAAATCAATTTTCACAGCCTAGCCTTAGCTGTGCTATATGTTAGGCTTTTTCCAACTCGTAATCGTAAAAGTGTGCCATTTGCCGGTTATATATTTTCTCTCCGGAGGGCCAGGACTGACCTTATCGGAAACTTCAATATTCCCCGTATTGCTTTCAGCAAAATTTGTATGTGCGGCCAGTATGAAATAAAAGAAGACAAAATTCCGCGTGCCATTGAAAATTAGAACTTTGGTTTTATTTGTCTGCTGGAAGAGAACAAGGAAATCGCAGCCCGCGTCAGCTGAGCGTATACTGTATACTTTGTTAGTATATACAAATGAATACATGAAAGATCATATATTGAGAAAGATATGAAGACATCAATGATCATCGCAGCTATATACACGACTAAGCAGCTGTGAAATTAAAGCCTGAAAACAATGCAGGCTTCAACGGGGTTCAAACCCATGACCAGCTCTGCGATACCGGTGCCCGGTGTTCTAGACTCGAAGTTTGTATCAATCCGGTGCAACTGGGAGCCGGGTCAGTGAATTCGTAATACACCCTTAGATCAGTGAGGTGATGCAAATGAATTTGAACTGCGGAGAAACATATGAAAACATCGATAATCATCGCAGTTATATACACAAGCTTAAGAAGGTGTGAAATTTAGACCTGAAAAAAACAAAAACAAAAACATTCAGGCATGAACAGGATTCGAGCCCATGACCTCTGCGCTATAACTGAACTATCAACTCAGGGACCGGAGACCAACTGGGACCTCAAAGTGACCAGCTCCCAGCTTGCTTAAGTTGTGTATATACCTTAATCTCTTGTTGTTTATTAGCCTGTAGATCAAAGGCGTACGCGTAAAGCTTAGTACTTATTTCTGGCGAGGGAACCTCCCCTGCGTCGCCCTGATCGCTTCGTCTCCGAATTCTTCATTTTCGCGCTCTTCTGACTAACATTTTGCTGACCGATTTTTTTTGTTTCCGTCCTCGCCGGAAGCTTGTTGGCAGTAGGTCAAAAGTAAATTATTACTAACGTTTTTGCTAATCAAACAATTCTTGCTATACTGAAAAGTATTAATTTCAATGTGTTGGAGCATGAGTAATAATTTTTCGTTTCGACGCAAAACTCAATGACAGATGTTTCTGTTACTTTACGGCCGCCATGTGGCCCTATGACTAACAAAGCTCTATAAATTTGGGTGGAACACTTCCCGAATAACGCGCAAATGAATAACCGCACTGAGTAAATCTTGACGAGGTTGTTAATATATCAGTCTTCTTTCATATTCCAGGTTTTACTTAATTTACTGAATGGTTACTTTTTTTTATCTTTTTTGATGGCGTTACGCTGCGAACTAACCACAGGAGTTCAATACACTCTTTTTTTTCCGGCCCTGGTCTGAGGGAGCCTCCATCGCGTCGCCCCGATCGCTTCGTCTCCGAATTCTCCACTTTCGCGCTCTTCTGCATACTTTGCTCACCGAATGTTTTTTTTTCGTCCTCCGGCCGGGAGCCTGTTGGCAGGCTAGCCCTCAGGTATGTTAAAAGATGAATTATTGCTCAAGTTTTAGCTTGAATGAATAACCGCGCAGATCTAAATGTGTGCGGTTATATATTAGCGCGTTCGTATTTGGCCCAGGCTGAATATTTTTATTTTTCTGCCTATTTAGGTTTAAGATATTCTTGTGAATATTCTTAGATTACAGTGTATGATATTTTTGTTTTCGAATGTACAGTTGGTGTTTGGACTGTGTTAAAGTAACTTAGAAGCCTGCTGCGGGCATTAAAGCTTGCCGATACTGACTAGCATGCAACAACCTCGTTCCCAAGGACTTTTCCTTGGTTTGGGGACGTGTAAGGGCCGTGAAAGTCCCTGGGAACGAGGTTGGCCTGCGAGGACGGAGCCGAGTGCGCGAACTGTTCGCAGGCTAGTTACTGACATACAGAACTGATCTTGTACTGAGAAATGC
>Ga0126337_10001939_pt1 | contig 12905 bp, 5 predicted proteins | sample DipCmetagenome_FD_92527 | JGI IMG/M metagenome (GOLD analysis project Ga0126337, IMG submission 92527) | Coral microbial communities from La Bocana,Puerto Morelos, Mexico - Diploria C A metagenome | ecosystem: Host-associated > Invertebrates > Cnidaria > Coral | place: La Bocana,Puerto Morelos... | reverse complement strand
TCTCATTGGTTGCTATGCATAACAAGGAATTGTGATTGGTCAAGAAAAATCACGCCACTGTCAAACTTGACTCAAATGGCTTCTCGTGGAATGAAAACTTACAGCGAAAGCAGAATTGAACTGAGAAATCTACAAATGTTAAAGAAAATGCTGAAAAAAATCAACTCAGTTTTGTCATCAGAGCAGCCTTGTGGGCCGAAAAGCTTGAATGTTTCCTGAATATTGCTGGAGTTGAAAGAATACGCTCGGAAAACATGCGTTGCGGTTAACACTGGACGCCATTTGATTCGAGTTTTGAATGAAAGGAGGGTTACCGACGGTGGAAATTTGTGTCCTCTGTGGCTAGTGATTATCAAATTAGTTTGACATGGTATCGGAGACACCTTATGGCTGCAATACAGTTGGCCGCGAGCTGTGGTGAGCTATACTTTTCTTGCTGTTGTGCACTGAAACGGATTGGAACATTCGCGTCGGAAAGTAAGGAAAAAAAGGAAAAACTTTGTGATGACGTCAACCGTGTGTCTGTCCTCTAATAGATCATAGGCAAGAACCAATCAATATGCGAGAATAACTTGGTTTATTGTATACAAATCGATTGCTTTTGATCGATTATATCGATTGATTTCCGATGATCGATTATCATCGATTGTGCACGCCGGGAGTAACTACACTGATCATGTTTGCGAATCGTTGTTATTCCCAATACCACAACAATTCCTCACGCTGCAAGGTTGCCAGATACAAGACCAATGTAGAAATGTATTTTTCAGTTACTAATTTTCATTTCATCAGAACCTTCAGACACTAAACGTTGACATCTTACTGCGGGATAAAAGATTACAAACAAATTACAACACGGTAAATATTTAATCAAGTTTCGTGATACTTTCCGGAGCGTGAAAATATCGAGAAATAAGTAAACATTCCCGCGGGGGCTACTGTAAAATTATCGAATATGTGATTGACTAGTCCTTAAATTTTTATTGTTAGATTTAGGTTCAAAATAGATTCATCATTTTATTTTATTATATAACTCTTTCTCACCAGGACTGGGAACTACCGAATTCACGGATTTGATTGGCTAAAATCGATATTGACCGCGGTCTAGATTTTCCCATCTAGACCGGCATCTAGACTGGTTTCATTTTGCGTTGAAAAAGTAGCAAACTAAAATACGAAAACATTCACCATTTTCTTTTGTTTTCTTCTCAATCATTTATGGAAGTGCCAAAAAGCCAAAAAAAGTAAAGAGGACGAGTACATTTCGGCAGGTTTACGTTAAGCTCATCTTCGTTCGCAAGCAAAATCTCAGCAAACCAGTTACATTAACCGAATCAAAGTTTTCTTCCTTGCCATATAACAAACATCTTATTAACCGAGCCAAGTCGGTCTGTATGGGAGAATCTTGACCTCGGTCGTGTGACCTCGGTCGTGAGTACAGACCTCACTGCATTCGGTCTGTACTCACGACCTCGGTCAGGATTCTCCCAAACAGACCTCCTGCTCGGTTAATAAGAGCTAAATATAAATCGTGATGAGATGGTCACATTATTTGATATGGCTACTGCCAGGCAGGGTTGGAGAGAAGCCCTGAAATAAATAATATGTGGTGCCTCCAGTCATTTCTAAAACGACACTTTGATTATTCACTGGAGAGAAACCGTTCAGATGAACTGAATGTTCTGTTCTTAGGAACAAGTGCCAGCTCAAACAAGGGTAACTAGAGTTAGAGTAAAGAACACTCAGACATGGTGTTGGTAGTAACATCTCTCTAACATGTTGTGAGAATAAAAGATATTTGGAATTTGAGCTAGGTTAAACAGATTCCATCTTTGTTTTCTTCCCACTTTCGTCTACCCTCCAGGGAGGGAGGTACCCTTGTTAAGAGAGGTAGATAAGATTCTTCCAAGGTATGGAGAAACGACTTAAAACAAAACCCTCGAGTTATCAATGAACGTTCAGTGCGTATAAACAACCCGTGGTTATTACGATTGTTCCTGATCAAGTTCACTTGACTTCATCTACGAAGCGGAGGCGAATGGTTATTGAAGCCTGACACAATTCGTTTTTTTTTTGTTTGTTTTTGCCTGGACCATGTTCACCATGCACAACACACAGTTTGATACTGAGACTGAGCAACAAGCCAACGAAATTCCTTTTTAGTTTACAGGAAGCCTAAGTCATGTCCCATACCACGGCTGTAGGAGATTCAAATTTACACTTTGCACCCAAAAGATAGGTGACAAACTATCTGTAGCAGAATTTCTTGTTTTTAAACTACCAGCTAAGATTTTTATATCATAGTTTAGACGCTATAAAACCTTAACAGTAAATTAATGAGTTATTATATTTATCATTTGTAATTATAAAGATTTCGTCATAGATCTCGAAGTTGATCCTCTAGAAGTTTTCTGTATTGTTCGAATCCGCCATCTTGTCTGATGACCGAACCATTGGAACACAACCACACTTCCTTACAAACACTTCTTACAAGTCTTTCGTCATGAGTTACCATGACAACACCACCCTGCAAGAGAACCATTGTCGATCACAAGCTATTTTATATCGAAAGAACACGTCATGTGATGTACAGGAGGTTTATTCGACGACGACAAACACAAAAACTAACAAACAAGCAATAGCAAAATCACCTTATAATCATTCAAAGCTTTTCCAAGAGCTTCTATTGTCTCTACATCTAAATGATTTGTCGGTTCGTCTAGAATCAGGAAATGCGGCCTACGAAAAAAAAGGGCAATTACAGTTAAGACACTTGCACATGATACAAATTATTCCACGGCAGCCAGGTGAATCCAGGTCAACCCTGTGTAAGGAATTCAGTCTTGATCAGTGTGTACAAGGCGACTTGCTTACTAGTTCTTCGGAACTCATTGAACTCAATCTGCTGTTTATTACAGCTATGTTTATTTTAATTTTCGAAGTAACTCTTGAGTAATTTTTGTGGCGCGAAGTTTTATTGTCCCTACAAAGCGCCATCAGCAGCGTCACCTGGATATGGAACATATCTGCACGGACTTTACCCACCCTGTCATACCAGAATGCTTCTGGTCATACCCACTGCAGCATTTCTGTTGTCCTAACAAACTCCAATCACTTCATATCTACAAGCTAGATATCTACATATCTACACAGTATTAAGTTTCAATTGCCCACCGTATCATTTTCATCGCAGCTATAATTACTCTGCTTTTCTGCTTTCTTGACAAGCCCTTCACAGGTTCACTCCATATTAACGCACAAGATATCTACATATCTGCACTGTACTTAATAAGTTGAATCACCGACCTTATCATACTCATCACAGCCATGACTACTCTACTCTTCTGCCCTCCCGACAAGCTCTTGACAGGTCTGAGAGCCAGGTCACCTATCACTCCATATCTACCAAGCTGACGGCGATACTCTTCTTCATGCTGCCCTGTAAAAGAAACAAGCCTACATGCTAAGCGCACGTGCTAAAACATCTTCAGAAATGTAATACGCCTACATGCTAAGTTTTCGTGTTAGGACATCTTCAGATATGAAATAACGGCTCTGGAAACAAAAGATTAGACTAACCAGATTATGAGACTAATACCCAGTGGTTAAACTGTAACTAAAATCATTCGATTACAGCCCCACAAACCTAGCCATGTTCTTACAGAAATTCTGACCGGAGAAGGCTTTAAAAACATCGCTGAGAAATTTTTCCTCCAGCCATCAATGGTTTAACAGTTTTATAATTCCTTAAATTTACATCAAGATGTGAATTTTCCCTGTCTTAAAATATTCCATGGTTTTCCCTGACCCTAAAGAATTGTTTTTACCCCGAACATTTCCTGGCTTGTGGCAGCCCAGGTCATGGAGATCTTAGTTGACAATCTCCTCGCAATTCAGTCAAGGTGTGCAGGTGATTTTAATAGAACTGTTAGAAAAGACACTTGTTGCTACTAAATTACCGGCCAAAGGCAGCAGTGTACACTTTATCTTTTCATGTTTATTCCGTCTTTAACCAGCTTAAATTAATTGTTATTGTTGTTATTGAATTAATCTAGTTGTATGCATAAGGAATGAATGGTAAGCCTAGAAAAGCATTTGCTATCCGCGGGTAAAATAACATGTTAAAATGAAAGAAAATAGATTGTTGTTACTGTTGATATCATTGTTGTTTGTACCTGGAAACTTAGAAGCGAGCAATTCCAATGGAGACTGCTCTGAACCAAGTTGATCGACGTGATGTTGACTAAAATAACCGATCTTTAAGTTCCTGTAAAATAGAGAAATTAGGAAACATAATTTAAGTGACTCCTTCCAAACTGCACGGAACGCGTTCGAGGCATCCTTAAGATATCCAGCTAAGCATATTGTTGTTTGTATCCGTTCGTTCCAATACTACAGTATCTCTCAATACAACGTCAATACACGTCAATAGGCCTCTATGCTCGTCAATAGACATGTTAGTCCAGAGACAAGGAAAACAAAATCTTTCATACAGTACAAGTTCATTTCTCTAAGGGAAAAGATAACTGTATTGAAGAAAAAATCATTTCTAGCTTACTGGATCTCAAAAAAACATTCCAAGCCAAACTTCCTACCTGTGAGAAAATTTGAGACCTGACACTGGCTCCAATTCACCGAGTAATAGCTTTAGCAATGTGGTTTTTCCTTGGCCATTTTCACCAACCTACAATGAAATACACTAACCACTGAGACCCTGTTTATCCCCACTAAGAAGTTCTACACTGGTCAGGGACTAACACGCCGGTCATCATCTCACAAGTAATAAGAGGCCACTGGTTAAGTCAGTAATACATGTAGAACTGCTCAGTCGTTTTAAAGAGACTCAGTCACAATTTTTAAGTTATTTAGGCCACTTGAATTACCTTCACAGTAAATTGAAGGAAACCTGAAAATAGTTATTTACTAAGATGGGAAAAAAAAACGAGAGAGATCATAACAAATGATAGAAGAACAAAGATGGTTAAGGATGAAGAAGATTCACACGGATTACAAAATGCGAACTTGAAAAATTTCGGCTTAACTTTACAGCATGCGCAAACCGTGCCGTACTGTGGTTGGTGTTTCAGGGCTGCCTCTTTTTCGTGTTGAAAATACAGGGAAATGTCTGCAGAACCTTCACAAAAATCTGCATCCTCTCAAGAGTTATTTCACACGCTTAACCCAAGGGAATGTAACTGTGGCCCAGTATAAACAGAGAAAACTTACAACTTGTCAACTTACCAGAGCTATTCTCGACTCTTGATTTGCTGAAAGACTCACTTTGTTGAGAACAACTTTTCCTTTCTCGTAGTAGAAGACCACCTAAGTAAAGCAAAGGACATGATCCAATCTATAATGGCCGCGATTTAAACGTTGTTCTAACGTCAAAATGATTACTGCTATACGGGGCTCACATGAATAATTTTTTTGTAAGATTTTTCTCAACTGACTTTTTCTGGACTCTCACTGAGTTGCTATGAGAATTTTCACTTGCTCAGCTTTGACAGTGTTAATTCAACATTGCTGTTTTTAAGGTTAATATGTCTTACCCCAGGTTTTTTTTTAACTTCTGGGTGTATTGTATTTATACGCTTATTGACCGAGCGGGAAGTCTGTATGGGAGAACCTTGTACGAGGTCGCGAGTACCGATCAACCGCAGCGAGGTCTTTCCTCGCGACCGAAGTCAAGATTCTCCCATACAGACCGAGCTGAAAGCTCCCACGGCAAAAGTATAAGGGCAAAAGTATAAGATAGAGCAATCTAGCTGCTTGTCCTGATGGAAAAATAATAATAAAAATCACATAAGCCAATATACAGTCATTTAAACCGAACAAATGATAAGAAGCAGACAAGTAACTGACAAAACAGCATACCTCATCCAGCTGTAACACAGGAGGGGAGAGTTTTTCACACTCTGGAAATCTACATCAAAAATATACAACTCAATTTGAAATGATTCAACATGAACAAACCCATGCAAGAATAACTTAACTCAGGTAACAGTTCTACAGAGTAATTTCTAAACTCGTGAAATTAGCTTACTTGAGTACAACAGGTGGATCAACAACAACAGGCTGCAGATCAGGTCTAAACAAGACACCAAACATTACAATTAGTTTCAAGTTGGTTCTGGAGTCTGGTCAACAGCGGAATACAAATACAGGCTACTTCAAACTCAAATACAGGCTACTTCAAACTCAAATACAGGCTACTTCAAACTCACATACAGGCTACTTCAAACTCTCGCAGGAAACGAAAAATAGTTCCAAATAACTGAAAGTACACGACTAAAGGGCAAATTCAACGGAAATGATTTTAGGCTCGAAGTAACATGGAATTTGAAATAGGCGAGTTCGAATGGGTCCAGCGTTGTTTTTTTTGCCTAGATTAATCCTCTAAAAACAAGTTAACACTGATACTAATGCTTGAAGAAGGGCAAAAAACCAGTTGAAATGCGATGAAAACATTTCCAAGTAATGTTAAGGAACTGACTGTCAGAACGAAGACCCCTTACAACGAATAACTCAACGTACATTCTCCAGCAAAACACAATACTGTACAATTCTGAAATTGTAACTAATCGTTTGTGCGCTCTTTTCAAACACGAACCAATGTCAGAGTTAAATCTATTAGCCTAGAGTCTCTTTAGCATTTCAGGTTGTAGCGTACGGTTAGTTAACTTCTGCACAGGTTCATATCAAGAAATATTAAATGATATACTTACAATTTCTCCAGCGCCTTAAGTCTACTTTGTGCAAGCGAGGCTCTTTTCGCGTTATATCTCCATCTATCAACAAACGCCTGAAATAATAACAAAAGTAACAGCAATGTTAAAGATTAGATCTTGAGCAGCGTTTTTTCTTGGTTTGGTTCTATCTGGAAATAACTTGCCTTCATGATCATTTTAATCTGGATGGCTAATAAAACGAAACATTTAGTGAAATTTCATTTTTGTTAATTTATTAAATCTGGTGATTATTGAATAAGTATTTTTTAATTTGATATTCATGTTCGTTGTTGTTGTCAAATTTTCAGCACTGGTGTAAGTACTTACTTACTATGGAACCTGTGTAAGTAACATATTTCTTGAAGACGGCACCCATTTCCACCTTCATAGTTGCCGGCCCAATTCTGGGCCTGTTTCTCGAAGGTCAAAACTTCAAACCTTATGATTACTGAGCTGTTTTATTAACATAATTATACAGGCCTATACACCTCTCTGCTTTTACATACAGATTGAAACGTTTTCGAGGCTTTCAACAAACAGGCTCCTGGTGACTGACTGGTTTTCATAGCAGAACTGATACTAACAAATTTCTTCCCCGCTTGGTTTTAATTATACTGTACATACTTTCAGTTACACACCTGTAGATGTTGCCTGTGCATTTGCTGTGCCTCATATTCTCGCTGTTGATTGGTTAGTTTTTCTGTCATGGTTTTTACAAAATTCTAAGAACAATGAAAACATTAGTGAGATGGTAAGCTAGCAAGGTTCCGTTGTCCAGAGGTCTTTGGTCTCAATAAACAATGCTGCAAATTGAAATTGATGAACAACTACCCCATGAGCAGACCATTGCAAACACCCATGGGATTGTATGCAAGAGGTTTTGGCCTGCCATTAAGTTGTGTGTATAACTCGGATGATCAGTCATGTCTTCGTGTCTTTCTTCGCAGTTCAAATATATAGGATCTTTCATATATTCACTTGTTTACATAACACTGTAAGTTATATGAATATGATCAACAAGTGAACCAGCAAAACCGGTCCACATTTGAATTGCTCTAAATTCATTCAGTCTTGCTTACCTCATAGTTTCCTCTGTAGGACTCTAGTCTTTGTGAATGCATGTGAATTATGTCCGTTGCCACAGCATCTAAAAACGTGCGGTCATGTGATACAACAAGCAGGGTGCATGGCCAATTCTGACAACGAAAACAAATACAAAAATATGTACGTGTATTTATACCTATTCACTGCTCAAATAATATAGTCCTACTTGAAGAATATAGTAACATTAACAAGAAATAGAAGAGTTACACTGTCACTATAAAGATTAATAAATGATCTGTTTAGCCTAGTAAGTCTTTGAAATATAAAATTTGCTTATACAAGCCAATAAACTATAAAAACATGTTAAGATATAGCAGTAATCTTTAGTCATTTTAGTAAAGAGTTAATAGCCTCAGAGTTTCAGAACAACATCTGCTAAATGTGTCTCAACACACAGGTATCAAGGCTTTCGAGTGTGTACCTACTGAATAGCAAAACGAACAGAAACTCACCAGTAGGTACTTTTCCAACCATAAAACAGCTTTCAGATCCAACATATTTGTAGGTTCTACACAAAGATAAATAATGCCACAGCTTAAACACAGCTAAAATAAATATGATTTGCAATTACACTGCAAACGACTTGAGATGCTCACTTAAATAGGACACCCCTTCTCTTACTAGTAAGTATGTGCTGCTTCTTGAAATTATTTAATATGTACATTATACATGTAATGTTAAACTTTGGAGGTAAGAAGTTTCCAAGCTTATAATTTAATATGTAAATTTTAGGAAACATCAAAACTGTAAATATAACCATTTTACAACAAACTAAATGAATTACTTACCATCAAGAAGTAAAAGATCAGGTCTAAAGCCAGAAAGCAAAAATAAGAGATTAGTCATTAACCTACATGTAGAACATTTCTTATACTGTACATACACATTAAATAATTTACTTGTTACAGGTAAAAAAATTAAACTGTTAAAAATATAATTGACATATGTAAACACTGTGCACATTAAAGCTACGATCCTTCTTTTACAAGAATCACCTGTGTCTTCAGTAATAAATGTAGAAATCCAAGTTTATATTTATGAGTGAGTCAATGAGGTACGGCAAAGTTGATTTTTGTTCATAGGTTAAAGGAGATTAAAGGTTGCAGTTTGTATTTGATTTTTAAAAAACAAATTAAGATTGATTTTCTGTTTAAGAGCAATATAACTTATCCAACAATGTTACCTTACCTACTAAATAGTGTCCTTGCAAGGGCAAGCCTCATTCTCCAACCTCCAGACAGTTCTCTACAAATAAACAACAATGCATTCATGGTGTTCAACATCAATTTTCTTCAATATGTTCCTTGGAACTTGGAACTTGTAGTACCTTGATACATAAATTATAACACAAGATAATTGACCCTGACAGTCACAATCTTAAAAGAGTTTTGTTTAACTGACTTCTAAAATTTACCAGTTAGTATTTAATTTTAGAGAATTAATATTGGTGGTTTTACCCTTCAGTTTAGGAATGCCAGGAATAAAAACACTACATGTGCCTTTCAACAAAAAAAAAAGAAAAAAAGAAAACCTCAAGAGAAGTTGGTAGTCACCTAACTCTAAAAAAACACCAAGTGCACTTTGTAAGTAAATTTAGAATTTGTACCTTGTTTGTTGATTCTGCATTTTGGTTGAGAAACCCAGTCCAGCCAGTATTAAAGAAGCTCTGAAACAAGGAAAATTACATTAATTGAAATAGTAATTAAAGTTTTATAATCAAAATAGCACTTGTCATTCAATAAGGTAATATAAAAGGAAAAAAATTAAGCTTAAAATGTTATCAACAGTGTCAAAGATAGATGTGAAATATTGTACAACACATTCAAATACTAACTTTGCTGGAGCTTTATCTGCCTCTATTTCTTGCAACCTTGCATAAACCTAATCCATAAAAACTAAAATTAACAGGACTGCTTTTGAAAACTGTAACACTTCATTTTTGTTTTTGTAGCTTGGTATCACGGTGTACAAATGCAAATTGTATAATCACATTAATTTAAGGGTGGATTTGTGGCTAACCAAAACTATAGAATGACCTCAATGTGCATTACTTGTCTCAGGAAAGATTAACATCACAGAGTATTTCTTTGCCTCCAAACCTACATACGATTTCAGCTGTACTGTAGGACAGTACATTGTACAAAATTAGAAAAAACAAAACCTCTGAGTTAACAACGGAAAATGGTATACCTGTGCCAATCTACCACTAGCACTGTCAGCTGAGTCAGATTTGGGACTGAAATTGAATGTGACAGAAGGACAGTGAATATCAAAATTAAATTAAACCTATCATAAATAACAGTAAAGTTATCAAAACCCAAAACTAATCACTTCAACTACAAAAGAACAGCAATAAACAGAGGGGGTTCATATTGAAGCGGGATTTTGTAACAACTAGTTTTACTAACAGCAAGCTGGCAAAGAGTTGAATGGTGCCAACAGGGTCTTGATGCATCACATACCATACAATGTACTGTCTCTAAATTACTTATTATTAGAAAAAAAAGTAGTATTCAGAAGTTCACCACATGTTGTACTGTAATGCCAACAAGGCATGACCACTTGCTTAGGAACTTCAGAACAAAAAGTACAGGAGCCCTCCATCTGGCCTCAGAGAGTAAGGTTCATCAAGCTGACACTTGCTCCAACAATCAAAAATTATGATCCAAAACAGAAGTTCTACAGTATAGCACACAACTTTGCAATACCTGCTTCATAATTGGAATATTGGAAACAAAGTGTTAAGCTTGAAAGCTGGAGACTAACAACTAACTTATTAATTCATGCTGTGTACCCTTCATGTCCTGTCAGTGCAAGAAGTTTCCTTTCTTCTTCCAGTAGTTTCTCTCGTTCAGTATCACATTCTAGAACACTCTGAAGAACTTGTGTCTCATCACCAGTCACCTGCAAATTGTACATCAATTGTGCACAACATTGTGTTATTGGAACACAAATATCCAGTGTTATAACAATGAAAAATAAGACAATAAGAGTGTTGCGGCGAATGTTTGCTTAACAGTTTTATAACCCCATTGGGGTTAACTAGTCATCAGTCGCACGGACTTAACTCATTAATATTCGAATTTCATGTTAGGTTGAAACCATTTTTTGGTATTCAGAGCTTGCTAGTCATTCGATTCGAAGAGGGATTACGCGTCGTTTAGTTTGGTTTTTTGATTAGTAATATTTAATTGGAGTCGCTGTAACAAAGAGAATGTCAGACAACTCGTCCCATGGACAATTCACCCCAGACAACCCGCCCCCGATCTTCAGACAACTCACCCCGATCTTCAGAAAACTAGCCCCCAATATTCAAACAAGCGGCCTCCAATTTCAAAACACCTATGTTACGTTGGACAAGTATATTTTTATGCTCATAAAGTAAAAATTTCTTGAAAGAAGAAGAAAGTTTGTTTTTTAAAGTACATTACGAGACCAAGACTTGAGTTTGTAGCCTTTGATTGTAACGATTGCATAAACCAATGAATGTGACCATTTTGTAATCCCACCAAAACATTTGAAGTAATTGAAGTGAAACAGATCTAACTGTTTATGTTTTATATTTTGGAGTATTTCACTGTGAAAGAACAAACACCAGACACAAATAACAATCAGTTTTGATCGCAGACTTACATATTGAGTGTGCAATATTAGAGCCCAGGGAATATCAACCCAGGCCTGGCCTGTTGGATAAAAACAGCAAAGCTTACCTCTCAAACTTTGAAAACCATCCATGGCTTTACGCATGTTGTTTAATAAACTACCCTCAAAACCTTTTTGTTGATTCAAAATATATTTGATTTATTGCTCTTGTACAGTACTAAGTTGCACAAAACTGTACTGTTGTTTTCTTGCCACATGTACCCACGTGTAATGTGTGAACTTATGTTAGTTCAAGGTGAGACTTTTTTTTTTCGGCACAACTCGCCAACCTTTAAAAGACTTGTTTATTTGAAAATTCGGAATACGACCTTAACCTCGACTTTTTGTGTTGTCCAACCCCAACATCAACAACATCTGTTTCACATCAATTACTTCAAATGTTGTGGCTGGATTACGAAATGGTCATGTTCATGTGTTTATGCGATCATTACAATCGAAGGCTACAAATGCAAGTCTTGGTCTCGTAATGTACTTTAAAAAACAAACTTTCTTCTTCTTTCAAGAAATTATTACTTTATGAGCATAACAATATATTTGTTCAACGTGACATACACTGTAGTTGTTTTGAAATTGGGGGCCAGTTGTCTGAAGATTGGGGGCTAGTTGTCTGAAGATCAGGGCGAGTTGTCTGAGGCAAACTATCCAGGGGGTGAGTTGTCCGGATACCCAATAAGACATCAGACAATAAGACATCAGTTCAGACATATCTATTAATATTTAATTTATTTCATTTTGGATAGTTTTTCTAAACCCTAAGATTGCTGATTAACTGTAAGCAACAACATTAATTACCATGAAAATATAACGCTTTGCAATCTCACATTGAACATGTTTAAAACACTAATGACAATTTTCTTTACCTGACAATATTCTTAATTCTCATTACTTAACAACATTATCTTATTCATATTGTAAGAAGAAATGAAATGTTATTATCATTCTTGAAAATTGATGGTTTGGAAGAAAGTTCCTTTTCACACAATCCACATACCTCTTGTGCAACACACAGAAGAGAAATGTGAGATGGAACAAATAACTCACGCCTGAAGGAAAAAAGTAGAGTCTAGTTCAACAAATTTATCAAGAACTCAATAATTACACCAAATTTTTAATTTCAATAAATTTTATCATGTAATGCTTGTTCATTTGAAATGTTTGTTTCCTTTGTTTCAGTGGTATGCCTGTGAATATCACTAATATTGTCAATGCCTATATTTTTTATACAAAAAGATAGAATCAAACAAATTTTTTTTAAAGTTAATAAATGCCATTTTTAAAAATTTGTCCATATAGTCCGGAAGCCAAGACGCCAAAATTAGGGTTTCGTACAATGATCGGGTCAGAAAAGGTTTCATAGCGGATTTTGATAGAATGAGATCTGCCCATCAATGTCAGGTAGTTTGTAGAGTG
>Ga0126337_10001938_pt1 | contig 12905 bp, 7 predicted proteins | sample DipCmetagenome_FD_92527 | JGI IMG/M metagenome (GOLD analysis project Ga0126337, IMG submission 92527) | Coral microbial communities from La Bocana,Puerto Morelos, Mexico - Diploria C A metagenome | ecosystem: Host-associated > Invertebrates > Cnidaria > Coral | place: La Bocana,Puerto Morelos... | reverse complement strand
GCATCGATTGAGCAAGGATTTGGGGATTTATTTGAAGGAAAGGAAAGAAATACCGTGTTCGGCATTTCTTCGCCGAAACATCGGAGGACTTTCCGATTCCTAGACCAATCAGAAGATAGCGCGTGAACGCGTTGAAAATTGTCACTCTGTCAAAATGACTGCAAATACAGTCTGATTTAGAGAATATTAATAGTGAAAAAAAGCAAGAAAAAAAGCCGATTGACACTCGTGGCTTGTGATTCATTATCACGACTGAGAAAATCGGGTGACGAATTCCCACGTAGACTCTGTGACCCCCTACCCCCTATGATATTATTTTATCATGTAAGCCTGCAGCTAACCAGCAGTAATATAAAACAGCAGTCACAGGGGGTAGGGGGTCACAGAGTCTACGTGGGAATTCGTCACCCGAGAAAATCGAAGGTTAGATAGACCGCCTGGTACATAATTTTCAGTAACGCCAGGCTTGCGCGTGACCAACTCCGTCCCCAGGGTATCTCATCTTTTCTCCCCCTGAAGAGGGCGGGAAGATAAGAGGCCCTGGGAACGATATTTGCGCGTGACCTGATTCGCGTGCTTTCTGTGACATCATTAAATTATTTTGTGACGTCAGGAGTGCACAGAACGTTTTAAGGTTGTGTAGAAAGCCTGAAGTGTAAAGATGAAGAAATGTTCCTGTCTGGCCGTGTATTTTTTGTTTCTCTCATGTGCGATTTCTTTCTCTCTGGGAGATATGAAATGTGACAAGAGCGAGTCAGCGCTTAAATACCGCTGCAGTTCTTCAGACGGCTCGCTTTCTGCCAGGAAGCTGAGGGATCTTGTCTCGCCAGCAGCTGTTGAACTGTGAGATATAAGCTTGATGATGTTGCGGTTCAGTTTAAAGCTTCGGTACAAATTGTTTTTTTTTTTTTATTTTCCTGACCTTATATCTCTGTTTTATTCTTTCTTTTAAGGGATCTTAGCAGGAACAAGCTTGCCCTTAGTAGTGGTTGCTTCAATACTTTCAAGAAGCTGCAAACTTTGTAAGTAGTAGTCTTCCTCAAATTCCGTTCAAAATTAGTTAGAAAGTAGTTAGAGTGGAAGTCACATCAGTCTTAGCTGGTTTTCATTCGGCCCCCTGTGCTGATCGAGTTGAGATGTTGGTTTTTGGTTAAGAGTGAGGAGTGAACATACATACATACTTAAACTTTATTTATGCTCGAATTTCAGAGTAGCTTAACAAGCTAATATTTCCGAGAACAAAATATTTGATAACCGGAGAACCCGGAGAAAACCCCGGAGAAAGGCAAGAACCAGCAAGAAACTCGACCCACATATGGCGCCGGGCCGGAGTCGAACCCAGGACACATGGGTGGGAGGCAAGCGCTCACACGATTGCACCATCCCTTCTCCATGTACCTCGCCTTTTCACTTACTATCAACCGTCTATTGTGTATTCCTCTATTTCAGGAATTTGTCACATGGGAGTCTATCAAGAATAACAGGGGACATCCTGAGCGGGCTAATATCTTTAAAAACTCTGTAAGTATTTTAAATCAATGCTCTTTCCCTTTTCAATATAACTTGATTATAGTCTGAATTTCATCCGTTTCTTCCCTTTACCCCGAGGGGGCGCCCCCTCGGGGTAAAGGGAAGAAACGGATGAAATTCAGACTAACTTGATTACTTTGCTTTCCTGTGAATAAAATAAGTATTCAGTTGTTGTGGTTGATTGTTTAAACATACCGCCCTCTTGGACAAGCCACATTTGGCCAGCGTGGACTTGAACAGTTGAACTGCAACGCTTTAGAACTTAGAACTATCTTGATTCTTGTTAATCTGCACCTCTTTTGTTTTATAGGGCTAGAGGCATTGCTTGTGTTGTAGTTTATCTATTGTTTTGTTTGGCCAACTGATAAACAACCTTGTAACCGTAGCAGTCCCACTCTGACCGCTAAGATGGAGTTGTTTCTCGGTAGACCCTAGTTCAACTAGGCAATTGTTCTACTTCTTGCCAGTTAGGATTTTCAACCATGTTATGTTCATTTGCATTATATTTTCATGATTTGTTTTCATTGGCCCCGAAAAGCCCCATTGAGATAGTGCTAAGATATTTGTTTTATCAGTTACTCCGGCTCTTCATTAATCCCTTGTTTTCCCGCTCTTGCCACTCGTTAAATGTTACATCGTTTTTGTTTTGTTCCTCATTCAGTGATCTGTCGAATAATCAATTTGAAAATCTGCCGCCTGATGTTTTCGATGACCTGAAAAATTTGGCTGAAGTGTAAGTATAAAAGCCAAACAAAGGCGATCTGTTAAAAGAAAGTTTTAAAAGTGCCTAGACATAACTTGCCGACTAAAAATCGACAGAAAACTTGGCAGTTCTGTTGCTATGTTACACTCACTGTGTTTCCGATCCAGGCTGAATATTATTTTTTCTGCCGATTTTAAGCTGAAAATATTCTTGTGAATCGTATATATGACATTTCCGTTTTCGAATTTATTTGATGTCTGCGGGATGGTGTTTAAGTAAATTTTGAGCCAGACTGCTGGCACTAAAGCCTGGCATGACTCACACAACTTCTTGCTCAAATTTTTTTAGCATCGAACATTCAGCTAGGGCTCTTTTTGTCGTTTATTTGTTGAGAAATTTTATACGTAAGTTAAAAACACATTATTGTATGGTATTTACAAGCTTTCGAAACACCAAATTATATTACAATTTTTTTCAAAAGTCACAGCCTCAGGCATCTTCTTGAAATATTCTTAGACTCTCGCAAATTTCAGCCTCGATTTTCTTATAAAAAATAAAGAGTGTATTAAAATTGAAAGTTTTTGTTTCTTTTTATAGCCGCCTACAAAACAACAAATTGGACTGTCACTGCGACACTGGTTTGCTGCCGTTACTGACACTAAAACAGAACGTCAGCTTGGGTCCTGTTCCGGCCATGTGTTACAAGCCTGACACATTCAAGAAGCTTAAGACTCTGATTAATCAACATTGTGGTAAGGAAATAATGAAAAAAATATGAGCTAATTAGATAGATCCGACCCTCCAGGACCTGCCGAAATGAAAGATCGTGTTTGACTACACTTTCCAACATCGCAAAGAGAGTTCTAGACAATGAATGTGTGATCAGTTCCATATATGGAAAAAGTCCACGTCAATTTCGAGAAGAATATCGACTAATAAGAAAGCGCGACTCTCTCCCTTGCAGAAGATCAAGAGAGTTTTTATCTCGGATGAAGAGAATCCACTGAGCGATGTGAGCGCAGGCGCAACGCTACGTAAAGGGCGACCGCGATCATTCTACTTTGCGCCTACACTGACCTCGTACAGCGGACTTCTATAACTAATGTGTAGGTACGTGATGTGTGAGGACCAGACGAGTACATACCTTTGCAAACTCTGCAGGAGAAAGAGTGAGCGAGACCACTAAAGGAAATTCGCTTTAAACTAGCTGGGAACTCTCATCAAAAGTGACGAGGTGATTATGACGGCCAGAAATTTTAAAATGAACCCTCACAAGGTGTTAGAAATTCTTTTCACTTTCTTTTTTGAAAACAGAAAAAGCCTTGAATGAGGCACAGGTCCCTTTCCCAGATACTCAGGTTATGTAGGTTGCCATGACATCTTCCCTACTCACTTTCCGTAGTATTAGCATTGCTATTTAGGGTGGCTCAAAACAGTTCCAAGACTTTCCAAGACGTAGATTTTAATGAGTCTTTCAGCAATCACTCGGTTGATGCCAAAATCAAGGAATCAAAAACAAAGCCCTATCATTGGTAAATCTGTTTGTGTCAATTGCGTGGCACAATAGACACAATTTTAGGTATTGTTGGCAGGTTCCATTGTTGTTATGGTAACCTGTTAAATATAAACGATAACCGCAACTTATTTACCAGTGATTTGGCATTTCTTGGTACCGTTATCTTAGCATCACTTGTTAAACAAAAGTAGTATTTATCCTTCAAAGTAAAGCTGTTAGAAAAGTGCTGGAAACTGTTGCCAGCTGCCTTAATTGTTTTATGCACATTTTCTAGTTTGTACATCTCCTAAGAAAAAAAAAACATCGTAGGAAACAGTGCCTTAGTTTTTGTGTCATGCGACCTTCCGCGTCCCAACGTTGAAACAATTGTGTTTACTCTCGCACTGAAACGTTTTCAGAGGTAAATGAGTGTTTGGAAGAAAATGACTGTGATGACATGGCGACGTGTAAGGACCAGCCATACACTTACACCTGCAAGTGTAGCACGAGAGGATTTGAAGGCAACGGAAAAGAATGCACAGGTCAGAATAAACAGTTGAACACGAGGTATCTATTAAGACTATTGAATCAACTGCCCGATCACGCCACTCGTCATTTGCTGACAGAATAGCTGGTATGTGACAGTGTAGCCAATTTGTAGCCAATCGGGTTACAGCCCTCGTTCCCAGGGCCTTTGACCTGCCTTAGAAGCGGGGAGCCTTGCTCCCAAGCCGGGGAAAAGGCTGAAAACCTAAACTTTTTCCTAAAAATGCCGTTTTTAAACGTGAAATCAGTTTTTTGGCTGCCCTCATGGTAAATAGGCCTTAGTTTTGTTGAAAAAGCGATTTATTTACCAAATGGTGAAGGAAATCTATCTTTTCGGTACAAAAATGTACAAATATTTTAATCTGGGGCGTACACAGAATAGCCAAAATTGGACTGGATTTTTTTTGCGATTATTCGCTCTTGCCCCTGTTTTTTTTTCTCGTCCCTTTTACTCTCGTTACCTTTTACATTTCATAGTCTTTCTGACTGCTGTAAAGTTGGGTGTTGATTATGGGCAATGTTTGGAAATGGAACCTTGATTAATTATTGGTATAATGAGCCATTTTACTACCATTCTTGCACCAGTTTGCTACATCGGAATGCAGTCGATATCAAAATCGACAGTTGTGTTGATAAATCTACCCATGCTCTACTTAGCTAAATCGTGACGTCACAGCTGGTACAAAGAGCACCACCATTAAGCACGTGTTTATGCGTGCTTTGGAGTCAAACGGTTAACATATGACTCACATATTGATTAATTATTGATTATTCAGTAATTACTGCAGAGTTCATTTCTGTAACACTTTCCGGGCTTGCTTAATTGACACAGACATCAACGAATGCGCCGGTAAAAACGACTGTTCAAAGGTAGGAGGACAGTGTATCAATACACACGGGAGTTACAAGTGTTCCTGCAAGAAAGGGTTTACAGGAAACGGCAAAACTTGCGTAGGTAAGTACTTGACTCAAGATGCTGCCGTGATGGTTTTCGTGTTACACTGCAAATTAATGATTGGAAATATTGCATGGGTATTATAAAGGCAAAGCAATCACGTCAGTGACAAAAAATACAACTAACCAATCGGAACTAAAACTAAAATGTGTCATGCCATGGGCGGGAAACATGTAATCTGCGAGAAACGCGGGCATTGTCCTACATCGTATTATTAGGGAAACAGTCACGTCTGAAAAGGATTGTCGTAATTCACAGGTAATTATTCATTCACAATGGTTTTCTTGTCGCAGACATCGACGAATGCAAATCTCACGATTGCGACCAAGGAGAATGCAGCAACACTTTAGGCAGCTTCTCGTGTGAATGTCATGAAGGATATGCAGTGAATGATAAGTACGCGTGTGTTGGTAAGTAGAAGGGGAAACTTCGTCCGTCGCATAACATCAGGTAGTCTTGCTACTCTTCCTGGGGGGGGGCTAGTCCCCGGCAAACCCCCCCCCCCCCCATTACTCCCCTTGAGCAATTTTTCAGTCCGGTCTCTCTAATTTTTTTGCTGGCTCCCTGCACTGTGACAGCGAGTCGATTCTGACTACACTCACACGAGACGTTCAATGTCAAAAGCTTATTGACGATGCGTTAGTCAGCCATCTGATTAAGTGTGTTCTTATGGATTCGCTCTGATGAAGGGCTAACGCTCGAAACGTCAGCTTTCGAATCTCTTTACGGTGGCCTTTAAAAACCTACCCCTCCATGTGTGCTTACCTCTAAAAAACTCTAAAAAATCCCCTTAAGATATGGCCAATAAATATGTGGAAAAGTAACTTGTATTATATATTTATTTACACAAGTTGATCAAAACGAAACATAATTATAAAAGAAATGATGTGGGCGAACACTACTACCATACCCCCGGGTAATACAGTTACCCCAGACAAAGCCCTAGTCCAAGCGTCGTTTTGACGTTATTTTCTCTCCTTATTTCCCATACTGATATACGTGCTGTGTTTTTCTCTAACCGTGACGTAACGTGAATCCTCTAGGGCAAAGGCTTTTCATTGGTAGATACTACTTTAAAGGAGAACTCTCTCGAATATAGGCTAGTCACGCAATTTCTTCCGCCATTTTGTTTCCATGTCACGCATTAAATTTTATTAATTAAGTTCCAAATATCCAAAAAACATTCGAAGCCACAATTAGTTTGAAGCGTCGCTGGCTTTACTAATTCAATGAAAGCCAGGCACTTTTTAACATAAACACTTTTCTAAGATAGACACTAATCAGTAGCCTGTGAACAGGCTACCGCTAGGACGGAAGAAAAATCCGCTAGCGCAAGGCGGAACGATTCGGGCCGGACACTCGCCTCGCTCGGCATCGCCGAGGGCCAGTTTGCAGGCTACAGATCAGAAAGAGTCACTTCTGTTTGACAGCCAAATCAAAAAGATTGACATTCACAGCTGACGCTGAGGTATCCACATTATTAGGGTTGGGAAATTATTCGGGACGTGAATTTTTTCCTAACCTTTAGGTTGTGTATGATTTTTTAAGTGGCCAATGACTCATGCAGGAATTTTTTTTTTAAGGTCAAACACAGGACCTTCATAGTAGAAAGAGCTTTCTCGTTTTTTTTCTCCAAAGACTCCCCTTATACGATTTTTTCAGCCGTGTTTGCTGCGTAGGAATTCTTTTTTAGAAATCGCCTATCCCCTACCCCTCAAAAAAATAATCATCCGTCCGTTGGCGATATTCTCAGCTTTGCTCTCGAATCAGTCGACTTGGAATAAACTCCTCGACTTTTTTCTCTCTAGATATTGATGAATGCCAATCTAGCAACAACTCTTGTGACGCCATTGCGAACAGCTATTGCGTCAACGAGGAGAAGTTTCTCCCAACCGACGACGGTTACATTTGTTTATGCAAAACTGGATACAGAGAAGTTGGAAAAAGCTGCGTTCCTGAAGGTCAGCAGACGAGTGTAACAACAATGCGCGCGTAGCGCTTTGGGTATGACATTGAGCCCCTAGTTTAGATCAGACAAGTTGCTAAGCAACCATTAATAATGTATCGTGACGTCACTATGCTTGGAGTAACTAACTGGGCAATATGCATCGGAAACCCTTTGAGTGCTACAAAGAAATTCATTATATGCGCATGGTTCGGTCATCATTTCATATGTTGGTTATTAACCAAGTGTTGGGTCAAGATAGCTGGATACTGGCCATGTTCTTTTGTTGTGTTTATAGACCGAGACGAATTCGATGTCAATAACATCACAAAAAAAACAAAAAGAGCAACATCCAGCCGGCAACATCTTGACCGAACAAGCTTGTTCAATAAAGGATTTATTACATGGGAAAAAAGAAAACACTTTTTTCTTACGGGACACAGCGAGTAATCGCGAGCAGGCAACATGGAGTCTTTTTTGCCAGCCCGGGTAGCTAATCACAGTGTTAACGGAGCTTGCAATAAAATAATCAAGTTGCTTACCATTATCATGCTACAGTTGAAAATACCGCTCCTGTGATATTTCAATTTTCTGGAGCTGATTCATTGCCGTGGAAGTGGTAAAATAACGGTGATAACGCGATACACACTGTTTCAGGTAACATCCAGGGGTTGATTAAAAGCGTGGCAATGATCGGTGGTGGATTCCTTGGTATTCTGTTCTTGATTATTGTCTCTTCGGTGTTATTCCGTAAATGGCAAAACAGGTGAGGACTTAAAAGTAATCCGTGATCTTGTCTTGTAACAATGAAGCGAGGCTGATTAGTGCGCGAACCGCTTAAAGTGACAACGACTTCGTAGGTAAAGGTTAAGTCTGCATACGAGCCTAACTTGCCCATCAGGCCGGAGTTCATCCCGGTTTCTGTAGCATTAAGCGACTAGGAATATTGCTACTCCCACCTGGATGGGATGCTAGTCCATCGCAGGGTTACCCCCAGCATTAAATTTGCCGTTACCCATTTATACACCTGGGTGGAGAGACGCGCTGTGAGTAAAGTGTCTTGCTAAGAACACAACACAATGTCCCCGGTCAGGGCTCGAACCCGAAGCGCTCGATCCGGAGTCGACCGGAGTCAAACCATGTTGAAAATGAACAGTATATCGGAAAGTCTTGAATTTACACTCGCTTCCGTAGGAATCTTCGGTAACTGTTAAGAACCTATTAAAAATGGAAGAGTAACCAGGATTCATAATGTAAAAGATTTTTGAAGCGTTCTCTGGTTAAAAATTGATTAAAAATAAGCTTTCGGCTGCCAAACTACAGCCTTTAACGCATTCGTTAAAGGCTGTAGTTTGGCAGCCGAAAGCTTATTTTTAACAAATTTTTAACCAGAGAACGCTTCAAAAATCTTTTATGTTAAGAACCTGTTTTGCAGGACGCCTAAGCAGGAGACGACAGAAGAGACGCCGGTCGTCATGGCTCCTGTTGTTGGCATGGATCCCATTGTGGACTTCGGCTACTTGGGACGGCCCCAAGACGAGGAAGGGGCGCAATACGAGGAGGAATGGGGAGAGATTGACGAGTACGAGGAAGACACGGAATAAGTTAACCGCTGACAAATTATAGCCGAGTTGCTGAGTTTCTTTCTACTGTGAATTAATCGGCATCTTTTGTGAATAAAGCTGAACAGCAGGTCTTTTAACAATTTTGCTTTTTTTACTGAGTAATAACTTTAATTCACTGCTAAACTCTCACTTGCAAAGTTGCAAAGTTGAAGGACGGGGACTGAGTGTGGATTATCGTCAAATGTTTCATGTTCTTTACGCAGTAACGACAACGAATTTTCGCACACCGAAGTCAATCTTGAGTTATGTTACTAACGCGAGCAAATGATACAGATATTCTGGTCGCTGCGGAAAAAGACCTCCGAGGATGTTACAAAAATTTCAGTTTTATCTGTTTTCGTACGGAAATCATCACTAATGATTAATCCACATTAACAGTGCCGTGACGTTTAGTCCATGCAAATGATAAATGCCTTATCCGGCCCAATATTTTTGCAGCTTTCATCCCTTTTTGATTTATGTTAGGCATGTCGCAATATCGCGGGTATTTTGAAATATTGGTAATTTTAAGGATCGTTGCCTTCTAATTTTGGCACACCAAAATAAACAAACGATGTGATAAATGATAAACACCTTATCCGGCCCAATATGTTTGTAGCTTTCATTCCTTTTGATTTATGTTAGGCATGTCGCAATATCGTAGGTATTTTGAAATCTTGGTAATTTTAGGGATCGTTGCTTTCTAATTTTGGCACACCAAAACAAACAAACCAAATGGAAAAAGTAAGATATGAATCGGGGAATCATTTATAAACCAAACGTAATGGTTTGATTTTGTAGTTCTTGAATTACTTGCCAAAAAACAGGAACTATTAGGGTTATAAGTGGCAAGAATAGAAATAGAATTTAGAATATCTAGAAAAATTTGTGAAACTATGATTATTGCTTGAAACTAATCTTTGCAAATTTAACGATTTGGACTGTACCATCTGCGCGGCCTAGAGACTGTGTTTGTAAATTAAAGTTGTTCTAATTTAGCCGTATAGGAGAAATGTAAGGTAATCAATTGGTGTCCTATACGCGCCAAATGGATTTGGTGCGTATAGAAGACCAAGCAAAATTCGAAAACGCATCTTTAAGAACGAAACACTTAAGAATATGAATTCATATTCTTAAGTGTTTCGTTTCAGATACACCAATTGATTACTAAATTTAAAACACAAAATACTGCATTTCACAAGATGGACGCCGAATAATTTTCGCGTAATTCAGTTTTTTCCCGATCTCAAGATTATAGGCCGGAAACGAAATCCTGCTGAAGAGCAAAAACCCATAAAGCAAATATGCATTTCTTTATCGGCTGCTCCATTGAAATAAATTAGGCGGGAAAAACATCACAAGTAGCAGTTCATTTACAAAGATTTCAATTTTAATTATTCTCGCTAATTAATTTATACTATAATTTTTCTTAGCTACATAATTTTCTTATGGTACAAAATAGTTTACAATTTAAATAACATTTGGATTTTTTTGCAAACTTGGACATGTATTAATAAGCTTTAGTTTTTTTTTCTTGATCAGTGAAATATATTTGTTTGAATAAATATTTAAATTTTACTCCCCACGCAAATTTAGTCCAATTTCCGATCTCTCGCCAAGAAATTGGTTTCAGTCGACAGAATTTCGTTTCATCTGATGAACGTTGCTTTTGTCTTCTTTTTTATGCATCTTACCATTAGAAATACGACATTGAAATTATGAGACGCCATTTTCACTCTGGCAGAGTTTAAAATGTATGTGAAAATGGTGTTAAAAATCGGTGCTTTTAATGAGTAAAAGAACTGAGCTTCATAGGGAAGGCACGCGCGACCTTCGTCAAACTTCCCGCGAATTTTCGTAAGAAGAAAAAGTATTCCCTTTTTAGTTGCACCTCGACTTTACTTGTTTTCCGTGCATTTTCAAGGTCTGTTTGTGTAAGATAATGTAGATAATGATGAAAATTTTAGTTATTTATTCTAGCGAAAATAGAAAAAGGACACTCAAACATAATTGACGGTACACCAGGGCTGAAGAAATAATTGATCTTGAAACTTTTCTCGTGCTAGAAATATTCAGTGATAATGAAATTTTTCATTGGGACATGACCGGAAAGAGCTGGTGTTTTGGGGTTTTATTGTTTAATGTGGGTAGCGATATTGTTAATGACAAATGAGCGGTATTTGAAATAAGAAAAAAATAACAACACTTTGGCAGGTGTAGTGTAGTTATAATAGCTCTCATTTACCGAAATATCACACGGCCGGGCTTCAAAAACTCTAGCTGAGGTCCTTTAGATGCACGCATTAATTGGCTGATAATGATTTCTGTCAGTCAAGATATGGTTTTCAATAAGCAATTTTCAAATTCAGGGAAGTAAAGTTTATTCACTGAAAACACCTGTCGGTCTTCTTGACAAGCTAGCAAAATAAAGCTCGCGTTAATTCGTCTTCTCCGAAATGTTTAAAACAAAATATTGCCTTGAGGCTTAACACGAAGACGTAGTTTGGGTTTCTTCGCTTCGACTAGTATCATATACAGAAGAACATTTCGTTTTTTGTACCCAAGTCATCACCTTTGTTGTGGTGTTTTCACCTCTTTCTGCAGTCTTATTAAAACGAACCCTTTTCTTCCCATGCGAACGCTTGTTCGGTCGAAGAATTATGCTAAAGCGGGGATTTCTCAGCGCGTACATTAGAGGATTAATACAAGATGAAGCAAAGGCCAGACAAATACTGACAATTTTAGCCCTTAAAAAAGACAAATGGTCTTCATTGTGTTGCAGCCGAGAAGATAAATATAGCGACATTATGCATAGAGGAAGCCAGCAACAAAGGTGAAGAGCCGAGATGATAAATAAAGTTCTTGTAGTTTTGATTTCGGCAAAAAAACGAAGCGTACTTGTGTTTCCAGCACCCATTGGTCGAACACCATGGAACCCACTCCAGAGTGGCTTGGTCATTTTGACAAATAGTGCAGCCGATAATGCCATCGGAAGCAAAAAGCACATCAGTATATAAACAATATTGAGGATTCGTAAAGTCTCTGTTTTGTGAGAGCTTAGTAAAGAAAAACAGGATAGACTCGATCCGGCAAAGTCAGAGGTAGCGGAGCAACTAGTTGAACTTCCCTCCAACAAAGTCCATAAAACGGCAAATATCAGAGCCAAAATACTTGCAGCAGATATCAGCTTACCCGTCGCTTTGGCGGAAATTTTCTTTCTGCCCGAATTGTTAATTACATAGTAACGTTCCACGGTGAGCAACGTTAAGGCTAAATTCGAGAGAGCTGCGAACAACTCAAAAGAAAATCCGATGAAAACGCACAACAACTGCGTCCTTTCCACGGCGGAACTTGATATTCGTAAATACGGTGGAATGGAAAACAGCGCAAAGAGGAGTTGAATAACCGCCATATTCACAAAATATGCATTTGTTACGGTGTGAAGCTGGTAATGTCGTGAAACGATCACACAGATTGCACTGTTACCTAAAATGCACAGGATTAATATGATGACAAGACATGCCAGAATCGCTTCGGTGGATTTTTGAGACATGTACTCGGCACAAAGCGACGAATCAGAATTGTTGTGTTCGAAGATAGAAATGTTAGAATGTGAAGTCTCCATTTAAACGTCTTTAACACGAAAATGACCTGACGAAGACCTTCATCGGCCTTATAAACATGTTCCATCGAGCAGTTGCTGTGGAAAAATGGTGTTTGTGACTTAACAGTGTATCCATAGAAAACTCCTACAAGGAACCCAATATCGAATTATGCTTCGCGGGCTGATTCCTGTGTCTTTGTTATGTCCACGACTCAAGCAACTACGTGTGGTTATGAAATTGCGTGGTAGACGGAGGGCTTCTGAACCATACTGTATTAATTCAACGGAGCGCCCGAAAACACTTGCAGCTGTTCTCCTTGTTATTCAAAACGCCAAAGTGTTGATCTCCGCAGTGGACGAAATTTAAATATTGAGCACGCCTGTCGAATGAATACAAGTGACGTCAAGGTTAGAAATACATTGGCGAACATTGCTAAATAAACATAGTCAATTTCTGTGTACTTTTCATTTGTGACAATTTGTAGTCAAGTCGTTTTGTAAACAATTTTGGAAAGATCAGTGG
>Ga0126337_10001937_pt1 | contig 12908 bp, 11 predicted proteins | sample DipCmetagenome_FD_92527 | JGI IMG/M metagenome (GOLD analysis project Ga0126337, IMG submission 92527) | Coral microbial communities from La Bocana,Puerto Morelos, Mexico - Diploria C A metagenome | ecosystem: Host-associated > Invertebrates > Cnidaria > Coral | place: La Bocana,Puerto Morelos... | reverse complement strand
TTTCTTTTAGTTTAGGAATGTGAAGCGATCCTAAAAATTATTTTGCCTTTTTAATTGACAAAATATCCACAAACTGAATAGAAAATTTTCACTTAACGAATTCCAACTTAAAGGCCCATTTAAACCTATTGAAAGTATTTGATGTTTCTTTAGAAATGTCAGGCAATCGTAAAAATTATTTTGGTTTTACATGAGACAAATGTATCGAGCTCGTGTATCGCATCATATCGCTCAGTATCTGTGATATCAGACTGTCGGTCACGGTCTCAAATAGACTAAATGCCCGGCAGTCAAGCTCGGTAAATTCGTCGAATGTAACACCAAAATAATTTTTAGTATCGCTTGACATTTCTAAAGAAACATCTAATACTTTCCCTAGGTTTAACTGAGGATTTCAGTCGGAATTAGGTGAGTATTTCTGACTGCTGTGCATTTAGTATATTCAAGACCAGCAGTCTCACAAATCTTAAGTGTCCAAAACTGGGCAATTTTATAGAAATATTCACAGCCTGACGAGTAAATTCCACATTAAATTTCACGAGAAAAACTGATATCGCATGAATCGCGAAGCAATGAGTGCGATATCGGTTTTTTAACTTGTGAAATTTAACATGGATTTCACTTTGCAGTGAATTTTTCTTGAATTGCATAGCTAAAGCCACCTGAGCAAAACCAAACGTTTTCTATTTTATTTTGTGAACCACGCCAGTGCACAAACGAAGGAAACCCTTTAAAAGTCAATGTCGATGCGTTTTCCTGTACTTTTGAATGTGAGTGGTCTCCTCAAATTTTCATGATAGCTACAGTTTTTGCTCGCGACTCAAGAGGCATTTGGCTTGTAATGCAACATTTCTTATTTAGATTTAATATACTTTAGTTTTCCAAATTTTTTTATTTATTACTAACTCATAAACAATCCGATTGTTTTGGAATTTTTTTTCTTTAAAACTTTTTCTTCTGTAATCCGATCCGTGATCCAATTCATGATCCAGTCCAGTCTGATCCATTCCCATCCCGTTTTTGTCAACGCCACCTAAAGTGCATATCTTTGCCCTTGAAACACAATACTTTTCCTGTTGTTTATGCATCAGTCAATTCCAGCAGTGCCCATCCCCCTCCCAGGCTAACCCTGGGCATTAGCATTTTTTTTAAAAAGTGGGCAAATTCCCCGGGGTGGAGACACATAAGCTGTCTAAATGCCCGGGGTGGGGACGAAGATTGAGGGCAAATGCCCTGCCCCTGGGATCGTTGCCTTCCAACACCTCTGCAGATTTTTTATTAATCAGTAAATAAAAAGTTCAACAGTTCAATATGTTAATGCAGTGGTAAGACTTCTAGGACAACAATACGTGTTAGTTGCTTCTGATTACATTTATTCCTCTATATCTTGTTTTTAACATTAAATATTTCAAGTAAATCTCCAAAATTGAGAAAACATACCTCTAAAACATCAACAAGTTTGTCTAGTCCATGACGGACAAGCCATTGCTCCACAAATGCCTCGTCTTTTCCAACATGGCACTTTCAAAAACATGTGTGTCAAATGCCTGGGGGTCACCCAGGAGTACGTAAATGCCCAGCCCCCAAGGGCGCAATAAAATTGCAAATGTCCCATCCCCGGGACTGACAACGTTCACGTGAGCCCTGCGGTTACCCGGGGGGGGGGAGGGGAATGGGCACTGCTGGAATTGACTGATGCATTAATTTTTTACACTTTATTGAATAACAGTTATTCAAGCCAAAACCCTCATTGACCTAAAGAAGCACATGTTTGTTTTTGCTTATTCGTTCTTGTCTTTATATAAATATAAATATCATGAGTCATACAACGGTAGTTAGCTGAACAAGAATTTTTTACAACGGGTGTCCTTCTACACAATCTAATGACAAGGTAAATCAAAAAATCATTCCAGACGAATGTGGTGTATTTTACATAATCTACCACTTAATTTCTACTTGACTTACTGTTTTTCAGTGAACATTTCAATGATTTCTTATATTGCAATCTCAATGGTTCTCTGTCACAGCGGGTATACTCGCTACAAGTAAACTTTAACTTCTTCACCGTTTGGACACTTTTTCTTCTCCATACTTGCTAGTATTTAAGCTTGAATCAGTACCCAGGTGTTCCAGAATTGTCCACTCAGTAATGACAAACTCTTTCATAGGACTGTATTTCCACTTTATTCCCAGCAGTTCAATACTCTCTACAACAATTAAGTCAACAATTCACAATCCTAATCATGACAATCTAAACAGTGGCATTCTGTACTAGCTCTTAAGTACACTTATATCAGTCTAAAATACTGTCGTGTCCATTCACTTTTGATAAAAATCAATGTCTCATTCGGTTCTTGTTTACAACACATATGTTTTGGTTAATTGGGAATTCAGTATTTCCATAGTACAGTGCTCGATACACATACATATTGACAATAGAAAAAGCTGCACTTTCATCTTGACAAGCCTGTTTCGTGTTGAATGAAAGTAGTTTTTTTTCTATTTACAATATGTTTTGGTTAATTGGATTTACACGCACACTATTTTTGTTTAAGATTACATGTCACGAGTTGCGTTACTTGAACAGATAAATGTTTTGCAACACCAGGTATTTGTTGTACTGAATAGCCACAAAAGGTCTTTGTTTTTGTGTGATCTTGTCAATTGTACATATGTGCAGTTTCTATTTCAATATGCCGTCGGGCTCGCAAGGCTGCTGCCTAAGGCAATTTTTAAGGAGCCCTTTAAGCTCCTAACTTCAAAAGTTAGGAGCCCAAGCCACTCTTTTAGAAGCCCTGGATGAAATTTACTGTGGCCAATCCAGGGGGACTAGGGGGGTTTGTGGAAGACGGGCGGGGGGGGGGGAGCCTGGGGGCAGAATTTCTTCCATGAGACACTAATGTGGTCTGGTATCAACCAAATTTTTGAAATAAAGTGTTCAGCAAAGTGATCAGGTCATGACTGAGAAAGAATACTATTAATGGTTAAACAATTTTTATAAATGGTGTATCCATGCAAGTGCTGCAGCTTTTTTTTGCAAAAATTTATATTGCTGCTTTCTTTTTTGGGTTTTGCAATTCTATTTTAACAAAACAAAGTACATTGTACAAATCATGAAAATGCAGGCTGCCAAAAAAAAATTAAATAAAAATGAAAGTGGTATTTGGGGGATTAGAATTTGGCCTCACTGAAATGTGCTTTCCTTCCCCGGGCTTGCAACATAAACTAAAGGTGATTTTTGAGGCAGCATTACTGCATTACATTAATGGCCACTTCTTTGGAGAAAGTATATTCTGGTATGTGTGGAGTCGCGACAATTTGTTTGGTAATTTGAAATGTGAAACCCTAGTATGCAAAAAGAATTGCAATGATGTTTTCTTTTTGCTGGCTAGTTACTTCAACATTTTGACTTTTAAGGCGTAAAAAACTAACGAAATTCATTCAGGACATCTAAGTGAAGTACCAGACAAAAAAAGAAAAAAAAGCCCAAGAATTTAGACACATTTATCTTTATTCAATTGTAAATATAATGTCAGCAGCAGCATCACTCCAATTCCAATAATATTTGTTACCAAAGTAGTTATTTTCCAACTGGACACAGAAGATATCAACAGAGACACAATCCATTGGCATACACGATGCACATTTATTCAATACTGAGCTTGCAATGCATTATAGGGCAATTATCAAATATGGCTGTTTTTGGTTGATTTGTTGGAAGAGAGAAACTTTGTTCCCGTGTCTTGGCCCATATTTCTCGTGATAAAAGCAAAACATGACCAGAATAGCTATTGTTTTCCGTTTAATTTATTGTGTGAATGACTTTTTGACCGATTTTATGAGAAAACAGAAGTCATCGGACAGATTAGTTGGGAATGAAAACTCGATCGTTAGGCGCCCACTCGGGCTCCTTGAACAAAACTTTAGTCGCCCGCACTCGTAACTTAGGCGCCTCAGGCGACCGGGCGACCATTAGGCAGCAGCCTTGGCTCGGACTGCACGGTTGCCATTCCAACGCCAGGCTCGGGCAGTCTCGTTCGGCCCGACTAATTATGAAGAGTGTCTACCCGTGAGTGAGTGAGTGACACATCTGCATATTGGAGTCCCCATAAAAAACACATTTCAACGCTTCGCGTTTCCACGAGTTTGAAAACGAGGCTCACACAAAAGCTGCACTGGAAAGACCTTGATTGTCTCCTGGAGAAGACAGTATGTCATCTGTGTAATCAAACATGACAGAGATATGATATCTGTGATATTGTGATAAGAAGCAAAGTACAGTACTTGACAGTTTTACTGAATCTACCAGTCAGACGGCACAATAAATGTCGACGAGACATGTTCACAAAATGTTTCAAACTTTTCCTAGATTTCAAACTTTTCCTAGGTTTCAAACCTTTCCTTTTCAAACTTTTCATAGATTGCAAGGACATCCTGTCCATGGACTAGATTCAAATGGCAGCTTCTTTCTCTAGTTTTAGATCAATGTGTTGGCCATTTTGTGAAAGGCCTTTCAATATTTCCCGAACATAAAATTTGAATTCTTCCTCAGACTTGGCCATATATATTTTGATCTTGTTGTGTTCCAGATGTGAGATTAATATTATGCATGAATGTCAAATTTCTTATGCAACTTTTTGATTGACAGGCTGCTAACCTATAAAATTGCACTACTGCTCATCACATGCTTGTCCTATAAAAGGAAATAAAACAGCTGCTATACAGGTTATAGACATATATACATTTGAGTAAACAGCTTGAGTTTTTGCAAATGGAAGAACAAAATTATCAAGGTGAAATAAAAAAGTCAATTACCAGTACATGTATCTTTCTTAACTCTTCTCTTGAAGCTTTTGTTCATTTAGTTCAAAAGGTATTGCTTACTTATAAAATAAAACAGAAAATTACACCTGTTGCTCTCCAGAATGTTGTGGAAATGGGCTAAAATTGGACCTGACCGAATATGCCAATCAAGTGGGCAGATTGGTCATCCATTTGGATTTGTGATTGGCAAGCTGACCACCTGAGCCTCACTATACAGGCTCGCTCCATGTTTAAGCATAATCAATAGAAAGCTGCTGCCCTTCTCGAAGTATATTGTTGGATTGTATATATTAGACTGCTTTTCCAGTTAACAGGTTTGTTTTTTTTTTTTGTGCAAATGCCTTAATGTACATGTAGTTCATAGACAGGATTGTAATTTTCTGCTCTAAGGTATTTACTTCAAATATGTTTTAACCTTGAACAGTTGGTGACAAGTAAATTTAAATTCCCACCATCCTTGATCATGAACTCCATTGCATTTCAGCTGAATCCGTAGTACGATGGCCTCTGAAGGAAGTTGGTTTTTTGTCACCCACCACCCGGTGGCGTGTGTTATAATTATGACTTTCATTGTTGGGATTGTTATTTACAAAATAATAACTTTCCATTTTACTGAGGAACAAAGGGAACAAAGGGAACCAAGGGAACAAAGGGAACAAAGGGAACAAAGGGAACTAAAGGACACTGAGTATGTTTTGAACTTTGTTAATATTTTTTCTTTGTGTTATGTAAGGTTATTTAATATATTCTCTGCCTGGTCAAAGGTAAGGCTTCACCAAATTGCAAGTTTTCTGCAGGTTAAGCTAAGAAGGTGTTTGATATTATGCAATTGTATACCATTTTAGGCTGCCATGAGTGTATCAAAAACATTATATGATTGGATATACACCTAGTACGTTGAATGTACTTGTTTGTTCATTTCATGTGGTTGTTGAAATTGTAGTGCAGGAAAAGCCCGAATAGACTGAATAATATAATGTAGTATTTTTGCGTACTACACATGCATGTAGTTAGTTTGCTAGATATCTACATAGAGTATGGTAGGAGCTTTAAATGTCCTTTTTTCCCAAAAAAAATTGGAGAATATTATTGAAAGTGTCTGTTTGAGATTATCAATGATTTTACATTAAAGGTCAAATTCAACAAAATTGGGCCTATAGTTTAATTTGATTTTAAGTTAAAATAAAAGATTCTAATCTAAATAATCATAATCCAAAGTTTAACATGATTTCATCAAAACGGTGCCGATATATTCAACCTTGAGATCTGCTATTTTTCTTCGTTTTACAAATGGAATGGTTGTGCAAATTTCGTAAAATTGTCTGAACTGGATTTTGTGATGTCATAATTGGCGAGCTTTCCACTCAGAACAACAAAATATTGTGCAAATGTGAGTATTGAGCAGTTTTTATTGTAGCAATCATTCCAAGTCTGTGGTATGAGCCTTTTTACGTCAATTTAAAGGATGAGGAGAGATGTTGGGAATAGATCATTGTGATAAAAAAGGAGGAAAATGTTGGCACAAGAAGGAATTTTAATTGACTGTGTCATGTGGCTTCCTCTTGTGTTCATGCTGCCATAATACTTTTGCAGAAACATCTTGGAGCAGTAGTTTTTGTAATGGCTAAGCCGATTTTCGAGTTCAAGCCCGTAAACCTTGAAGATGTTCCAAATGTTGTAATTTCAAGGCCAAGCATCGATGATGAACTTCCCAGTAGTAAATGCAACACAGGGTGCATATGTTCGGGCCACAGTTATATCGTGAAGAACATATATACTGGTAACAAGGTGAAGCCCGGGTAAAGTCACTGTATACAAAACTATTGCTGTTTTACCATATCAACTAGTTGATCTGTTCATATTCATAAACTCGATCTAGTTTAAATAAAAAAGGAGAGAGAAAGTGTCATTGCTCATAAATGATTTAGTCATTCTATGGGTATAGGGGGCAGTTGAGGCATTGGCATCGCACTCACTCACTCGATTCTGATTAATTTATTCATTTAACATTTTTCCCCTACATCCCCTTCTCAGTATTGTTTTTCTCCAAGAGTGTTCAGTTGTCTTCCGGAAAGTTTTTTGACAAGGGGGGACTAGAAAGGCATACATTTTGCCTGGTAAATGGAGAGCCTGGAACAAGTTTGTTAAGATTGAAGTTGGTCATTTTGTTTTCATGTGTTTTTCTTTCGTTAATATGATATTTTTTGCCTATCGGCTTTTGCTCACACGTAGGTGCAAGCTATTAGAGGTATTTATGACTGTGTTCATGAATCAGTCACAACAGCACAGTAAGGGAGGTCAATGAGTTGTCATACAAGACACCCAGGAAGACTAAGCCAGAAAGTGAGATTGTGTTAAGCAGATCGGGAAATTAAGCTTGTAACTTTTTTTCCTGGCTAGAGAATTTGATGGTTTACACTCACTTTCTCTCCTTGTGGAATCCAAGGCAAGAGTAGATAAGATTCTTGTTAAGATTTGGTTTCATTGTTTCATTGTGTTACTGATAAATAATCGAAGTTCGTTTTTAGACCCATGATCCATGATCTTATTTGAACAATACTTAAACAAGTTGGCATTGACTTACAAAAGTTTATTTGTTTTCTTGGTTGAAACTACAACTGTTCATGAGTAAAATATTTCTAGCACCTTCATTGTTTGCCACAAACTATTTTCTGTTATTATTTTTCATTATATCACAATTATTATCTAGCAAACCAAAAATTAAATGACTAATCGTTAAGAAAACTTCGATTCATGCAATTCAGTCTATCGATGTCACACCAAGTGGCTGTCATTTTTGTGCTATTAAATCTTTCATTTTACTGAATTTCTTCTCCTTCGTCACTAAACATAGTTCCTTTTGTCTACAATAAAATATAGTTTGTTTCCTTATGATCAGGAGGTGATTAACTAACTAATCATCCTTATTTCCTGTTATTCAGAGCATTATTTCTTGGTCAGTTGGTTGATTGAGAACAATGCCTAGGAGATTAACCCAAGCGGTAAAAGCTTCCTAGAATGATTTCACATATTCGGCAATCCACGAAGAGGTGCTCCAGGGTTTCGTTCTCCAAGCCACAAAGGGTACAAAGAGGAGTAACAGATATTTTCATCTTAAAAAGAGCTGAATTGGTAAAAAGAATTCTGTGAAGTATTTTGAGTTGAAACGCTCTTGTTCTTGTAGCAAGTGTCGAGTTGAATGGAATTTTATAGATATTTGCCCAATCCAAATTGTTTTCGGAAGAGATAGCTTTAAACTTGGCCTTGCTTGTTGGTTCTAATGTTCTCTTGGTCACAAGTTTTTTGTGTATTTGTTTGCTAGTTAAAGCTTGAATTTTAACAACATTATTTTTATCAAGCTTGACATGTATCTGATCAGAATGAAAATGCCTTGGTGTAGGTTGAGAAAATGAACCGATATTGCCCGCCTTAATCATCCTTTGCCACTCACAAGGGAGGGAGTGATCGATTCCCAACCAAAGGAAGTAATTGGCCATTGTTAATGTTGTCTCTTTCTGCTTCAACTCATTAAAACCAAGGAAGTTTCCTGACTCAGTTAGCATATTCTCAATTGTTAAAATTCCCATCTTTATCAGCTGTGGGTAATAGACTGATTTGTTTTGGATGCAAATAAATTTATTGTTCCATATTGGCTGTTCTAACACACTGTTTAAAGTTTCGTTATCCCACTCCATCAAAGTAGTCCAGGACTTAAGGCATTCCTTGTAGAAACAGGGAAGAGTAACGGGGAGAGAATAAACATCAAAGTTACACTTCAGGAGAAAGCTTCCTCCCACATTCCTTATTTGCCTGTTAGAATTTTTCATTCTTTTTAACCCTTTAACCCCTAAGAGTGCCGCCATATGGCACTACAAGACCCACTGCTTTTCAAAAAATTGCAACTTTCTTAATCGAGCGAACTTTTCCTTATCTATCAGTTGTGAGCATTGACAAGAAGGTTCTTCCAATTGAGATACCCAATAAACACAAAAAGTCAGCAATTTTTGCAAAATATTAGCATTTGAATTTGGACAACAACAAAGATGGCTATTTTCATCCTCACAGAAAAACAGCAAAAAGCACATTTTTTCCTTCAGTTTCTTTATTGAAATCTTCGTTACAACTGCAAAAGTCAACATTCCCAGCAAACGTCAGTTCTAGTCCTAGCTTAGCAGCAAATTTGTTTTGCTCTTATTTGTTACTCGGGTCGAGCTACAGCTTCTCGTTTAGTGCATACTGACCTTGCCTCGATTTTCAACGTCACCACTGCACTGCATGCTGGGATATAGCCACGATTTTTGACAGCATTTGTTCCTTTCCCCACATATTGCATATTTATACTAAGTCTACAGCCACCACGACCTACCACCGAAATTTCGCGCTTGTTGTGTTCTTCATATATTAAAGAGAGCACCCTGCTGAACGCTTCATTTAATTTATCGGTGGGGATATCCCAGATATTCCTTCAGACATATTCAGATTTATGTAACTTTTGCATAGCCAAGCAAAGCAAAGCCAGCCCACCAAAAGCCGCAAGCAGTGGCTAATAATTCTCAGTGCAGCGCACAATGCAGTGATTCAGTCTAATGTCATATTCAGTGTTAATTTTGTGGACGGTTTTGACGGGCGTCCTAGGTGTTCTTTGTTTTTGAGGGTGTTAGTTTTTGTAACACCCTGGCAAGACTTGTCACTACCACTTCCATAAAATGTATTGGGCTGTTTCCACATTACGTGACCAAACGAAGTGTTGTGGCATCTATCTTTCTTCAGAGGGGGTATTCATTTTCTAGGCGGTCTTTGTTTTCAAGGTCTTCATTTTCTAGGAGGTCTTCGTTTTCAAGGTCTTCATTTTCTAGGGGGTGTTCATTTTTGAGGTCTATGTTTTCAAGGTCTTTGTTTTCTAGGGGGTCTTCTCTTTAAGGGGTCTTCAGTCTTTGGTCTTCGCTTTCTAGACCACCATTGATTTCTTTTGTTGTTGAAATTGTGATGTCATCTTGTTCATTTGACGAGTTTGATCTACTCAAGTTTTATATTGACTGAATCATTGCTCAATTCCAATGGTTGCTCAATTCCAATGGTTGCCCAATTCCAATGGTTTGAACTTAGATGGCTGTATTTGGACACTTCCAAATCAGAATTCAAGGTCTTGACCTATTGCGTACATTGGCTAGACAATAAATGCCAGGAAATCCTTGAAACAAACTTAATTAATGATTTCAAGGATATCACGTGGCCAAAAGTGAGCTTGAGAAATATGACATCACAAATACTTATAATCGTTTCTACTAGCACGGCCATTTCTGGTTCGTTTTCGTGAAGCTCTTGAAAATCGACAGATTTTTGTGCATTGAGCGCCACAGTTTACACAATACTAAATTTTAAAGAAATGATTCTGTTTCATGTTGGTATAACTGACTTTCTTATAAAGATTTTTCCACAAAAGCAACATTGTCCAGTTTCATTGCATTTTACCTTCAGTCCATGCTATTTTGTTGCATTTGAATTGAATTTTGTGTAGAATTGAAACCATGATTATAACATTTTGATTCTAATAAATTATCTTATATATATGTTGTACTGATTTTTTTCCCCAAGATATGAAACAACGTCTACCCTGACAGGCATTTTAGTGGATGTCTCTCACTCCATGAGAAATAGTGTTGGTGGCAAGGTGAAGTTGAGAGGTGAAAAATGGGCAAGGTCAATCTTCAAAATTGTGGATGAATTGATCAAGCATGATGTCTCCTCTTCAAACCAGACCTTTGCTTTGGCTTTTGGTAGTCCTTTGTATCCCAAAGTCTTTGATTTGTTTCACACTGTTAGGAAAGCATATCATGAAGTAAAGAAGGAACAAACTCAGATTGAAGATATAAAGGAAAGAGCAAGCAAACAATGGAAACTAATGGAATCATATAGATATAATTTACCTCTACAGGTATTTGTATTTGACGGTGAGGAGCCATGCAACATTTTTGAACCCATTTCTGAATGTGAAATTATACAACACATATTAGATGAAGCACTGAAAATACTTGAAGAGAATGGAGCACCAAGAGTTCGCCATTGGGGAAAGATGAATGTCTTGCTCAAAGTTGTTGATGATGTTACTACTGCTGCTACATTGCTGCACTATTTACAAAAAAGTGATTTTAGGGAAGAATTTGTTCATGAGTGTCTTCCTAAAGAGTGTCGCGAATCATCACTTAATAACATTCATGATTTTGGTTTTGAAGCTGCATATGCTGCAGCAGGCTATATTGGTCAATGTGGTCAAGATTGGCAAACAAGGGTTACAGAAGAGTCAGTCAAAGAAGCAATTGAGAAGGGTAAACAACTTGTGGCTAAAACCAGATGGAAGAAAGCTGCAGAATTCCAAGTGACAGATTTCAGCAAAGCTGCAATTATGAGTGTTCAGGATGCATCAGAAATACTGCACACCAGTGTTGGTGATGAAAAACCAACTAATGAACAGGTTGATGAGTTGCTGAAAATAATTGAGCCCCTCATTTATGGAACTACTCCACTCATGAAAGCTATGTGTCATTCTGTGGATCTGTTTTCCTTCCCAGAGTTTGCCAATCATCTGAAACTGCTATTTATTGTCTCTGATGGTCTGCCCACTGATGAAATTTACCCACCAAAATGGGTAAAAATTTGTCAAAATTTGACAGTCCTGAGAGTCATCATTGTTAGTTGTTTCATAACAAACCAAAATCTTTCTGATCCTTGTCATTTGTACAGCATTGAAGACAAATGTTGGGAACATCCGGCAAAGTTCATGTTCAGAATGAGCTCCACCATCACCACTCAGAAGATACCACGCACTCTGTTTGTAAAGAGAAAATGGAAGATAGATATTGACAACAATGAAACCAGACTCTTTTTTCAAGTGAACCATCCAGACCTTGTCAGAGAGGTCTGTGACATGGCCAAGAGTGTTGTCCAGGAGAAAGATTCCCTTTCAGATATGCTATCTACAGTTGATCTGGATCTCTACATCAACAAGTCAAATGATGGGTTTGGAGCAAAGAGACAACATGGAGGAACCTGTTATGCAAATGCATCTGCCGCTGTTTTACACCTTGCCGTGAAGCGCATCATAGGACGAGATGGTGGCTATCCAGATTTCTTTGAATTGAGACGTGAATTGATTGATAAATATGGAGAACGTGGAGCTTCAACCAAAAAAGTGCTTGAAGCCGTTTGTCCAAAGTATCGTCTGAAGTGCAATGTAGTAAATGCTATTGATGCTATGCAAGCTGTCTCTGAAAAAAGACCAGTGGCTGCCAGATTTTATCTGAGTGGAGCTCAGTGGGATCAGTTCTCCCAGTTCTATAAGGAGAATCCCAAAGGAATCCTTACAAGATCCTACCTTGATTCAAAACATCACTCAGAAAGCAAACCTGGTGGCCATGCAGTAGTTCTCACAAGTTATGATGCCCAGAGCTTGTGTCTGATGAATTCATGGGGTGATGACTGGGCAAACAATGGGTTCTTCAGGGTGCAGAATGCAAATACCCTTCCAGGCCTAAAATTCTTTGATGTGTTCTGGACTTTGGACAGCTTGAGCAAGGAAGAAAAGACAGCCTATGAGCAACAGGGTCCTAAAATTGCTGCCAAATTGATGAGATCACTGCAAGGGTTACAGGAAGCCAGATACAAGTGTCCCTGGTGCTCTGTTGAATCAAGAGTGGTGGATTACTCTGGCCATTTACTGAGAGCAAAGTGCCCTTCATGCAGTAAAACTTTCAATGCTAATAAAGAAGGTGGTGACTTGGCTTTGAATCTATATCTGACATCATTGATGCACTAGGTGCTACTGAGTACTGAAGTACTGTTGCATTCTCTGTGGGCAACCAAGCTCTTTATTATGTTTTGAAATTTTGGTGAAGCACTGTGTGCACTCTTTTCTGCCAAAGGTGGTACAGGACAGTGTAATTTTCTTTGAAAATGTAACATTGTTACAGATATAAGAAACTGGTTGCATGCCACTGTTTTATGAGCCTTTGATTATAGTTTGCTTGTGTGCAAAAAACAAAGGTCTTGAGCAGTTGTCCTAAGCTGAAGTTTGTATGACTTTACTC
>Ga0126337_10001936_pt1 | contig 12909 bp, 8 predicted proteins | sample DipCmetagenome_FD_92527 | JGI IMG/M metagenome (GOLD analysis project Ga0126337, IMG submission 92527) | Coral microbial communities from La Bocana,Puerto Morelos, Mexico - Diploria C A metagenome | ecosystem: Host-associated > Invertebrates > Cnidaria > Coral | place: La Bocana,Puerto Morelos... | reverse complement strand
CACATTTAAAGACCTCTGCGGGTATACCATCTGATCCTGGTGCCTTGCCCGATGAAATGTCTTTGATGGCATCTAGAAGCTCCTCTAGAGTAGGGGCATTATCTAGTTCAGGCATGTTTGGCATGCCATTTAAATAATCTCAAAATACACAAAACAAAAGCAGTAATAATAATAATTATTATTATTATTATTATTATAACTGTATTAGCTGGAGTATGGCCGTCATCTTGCGCGACTCAGTCCCCGTCATGCTACGCGCCCACGAGCAATACCGCTAGCCATAAGAAAACCAATTCGTGGGTTTCCTTTGCTTTCTTACATGGGTATGCGGCTCCGCCATAAAAACACAAAGTAGGATGATTTTTCAAAGTGCACTATATTTTATGCATTGCGAGGGGTGTTTATGTAGTATTTTCGTGATACAGGAAATACATAAGACTAATTGACAGTGTACATGAAAGCTATAACCATATGGTAAAAAAGTTCCTTTAAGGATGCTGAGACCATCGGAATTAATTGTTTAGCCAGTTTAAGTAATGACATAAAAAAAAAATTGAGGTGGCGTGTGCATTTATAAATCGACAATGATTACTTGTCAAAGGGATAAGTGATAAATAAAGCCGTTGCTGTTGTTGTCGATCAAGGTAAAGTTTTTTTTTTTTTTTTGCAAGGAGTCCCAGCAGCAGCGAGAATTGATGTTCTACCAACTGAAGCAACAAACGATACAATTACTTTGAAGTGGAGTGAACCACAAAATAATGGAAGAGTAATCACACAGTACACTGTGTACCAAAGAATAGTGACTGATGGTAAGCCAGGAGAGTGGATTATCCTTAAAACAATTACATCTATCTCTGTTAGAAAATTGACAGTTGATTTGAAGAAAGGTAAAGTGTACGAATTTGCGGTTACTGCAACAAACGAACTTGGTGAAAGTTTAAAAGAGCCTGGAAAGTTCGCGAGAGTCATGGCGTCAGGGGTCCCAGCGGCCGTGGAATTGAATGACATACCCAGTCAAGTAACAGACAATGAGATCACGCTTAAGTGGAGTGCACCAGAAAACTATGGGAAGAAAAATTGAACGATACACGGTCTACAAGAGAATAGTCATTGACGGTAAACCAGGACAGTGGACCAAGTTAGCGATAATTACCGATGTCTCAGTAAGAGAATTGACAGTTCACCTGGAGCAAGGCAAGGAGTACGAATTTGTGGTCACGGCATCAAACGTTCATGGTGAAAGTAAAATAGAGGACCGAAACATCAAAAGGGTCATGGTCAAAGGAGGCATGTTTACAGTGTTATATTTTTACTGAATTAATTGCAATTTAGGTTATACTGTAACAACGATGCGACGCTAAATTATCTAAATACCGTGACAGCATTCTACACGTCTAACTACCACGACTGAAAAGCCTTAAATAGACTTAATTTGTAGTCTCCATTAGTAACTTCTAGAAAAAAATTTCCCCCAAAAAAACACATAATGTTTGCACTGTTGCAAAAGAAAGACAGTTAAGTGTGGACTTACTTCAGTTGTTTTATTGGCTAGCAATTAATGTTTTCTTCCTATCCGCCTATCTTTTAGCTTTAGTACTACCAACAACTGCCTCAAAAAACAATGGTAAGTTCAATATTGTTTTTGAAGCTAATAGTAATCTTCAAACACTTGCAACCAGAAGAATTGCAAGCTTCTTCAAGTTACCATCAATAAAACCGGGTGTCAACCGTGAGCTACTCGGTGGAAGCCATAATCAAAGGTAATATCTAACTAAATTGTTTGCACGAAATGCACATGACGACCATCACTTCTAAACTTTTTTCAACGCGCCGTATCTTCCCCAAGGTGTTCTGCACGTAAGCAGCAGTGCCTCCAACCGGCGTGCGGTAGCTTTTTATAGCCGTTCAACGAAAAAAAATTTACTTAATAGTAATATATTCATAAGGGAAGGTATTGGGCGTAACACATAAATTGAAGATTCATCAAAAAAGACTTCATTCTCAAAAATGTCATACCGGGCAACCAAATGACTAACCGTCTAAAATTCATTGTTTATTTTAGGTTCGTCGCGTAACGAGACAACTCTTCACATTGTGTATAACATTATCATCATTGTGTTGTTGATTGTCATTCTCGTTCTGATTATCCTCCTCCGGAGACTGCGCATTGGTTCTGGTAAGTTTGCTTATTACGTTTGCGGGAAAAACTGTTCTTAAAACATTGATATAGTTGATAGCGAGTTAATTTTATGATATGTTACGGTGTAAAATTCATTACAGAGTTTATAAATGAGGCGCTGTGATTAGATTTGATTGTGTGGCAGTTTTGAATAGGACTTCGTTAACATGGTTATTACATACCTTTCATTTTCTTGGTTTTATTCCATTTAAGAAATAGTTAATCACAACACAGTACACAGTGAGGCTTCGTGTTTGTATAAGGCGATGAAAACATGCGCCATTTACTGAAGAGAAAAACGTTGACTAGTATTAAAATTGTTTCTCTTACAGCGAACTCAAAAAGAAATCGGTGAGTGTAACAATCCCTTTTTCGTGTTATGATAAGCAAAGGGAATATGATTAAACGAGATTTAGAGACGTTCACGCCCAGTTCTACCTACATAAATATTTTTACTTTTAGTTAAAAATTAAGTAGATTGGAGATATTTTTCCGCCTATATTTATGCATACCCAAATAGCTAAAAAAATCCGATTGTATGAGAGAACAAATATAGAAATACTCTAACCTCATCATGTGTTTGTTTTATTTTTTCGTGATTTTTGTTGTTGTTGGTTGTTTTTGTTAAAATGGGAAAAATCAGAAAAGGAATGGATCTATGAAAAGAAAAAAGGAGGCCACCGACCATTTAAAAGAGTAAACCGTAGGCAAAGTAAATGTAACTTACTAAAGTCTGGAGGAAGTAAAACCAAAAAACGGAGCAACGTTCATCAAGACTTTTTTTCGTCTCACAACCATTTGCTATTGTTTGAAACCATCAACTGTGACATTTTAAAAATACAAACTCTAATTACAAGGCAACAAAAAGAACGACCGAAAACTGAAGCAGGGACTGCGCGCAAATAGTTTTGATGCCGGTTTTATGTTTTTTGTTTTTTTTTTTTTTTCAAAATCCAACCAAACGACCTTATGATTTCAAGAATTAGAAGTTGACTCTGACTAGAGATGCAAGCAACATAAAATAAAAATCTCTAACACAGATTCTTTGCAATCTAAGGAAATGTTAATTTTTACCTCCTTTCAAAAAGTAGCCCAAAATCTGTGTTACAGACTTCTTTAAAATCTTGGCTCTACACACGATTCAACTGTTTGAATTAATTGTGAATTTGTACGGTCGCTCCTCATAAATTTTGATTTAAAACAGGCTTTACAATCTTTCAGAGGAATCGAGTGCACACGCCGTCTTTTCAAGCACGCTCCTTTGTGATGCCATTCATCGTATGCGAGAATTTGAACGGTTCTTTATCTACCTTTTCTGTCTCTTTTTTTTTCAGTTCTAGTCTCAAACACGTCTGAGCGCAGTTTCGTAGTAACAAATGATTTATATGAAGTTCTCAAACTCGATAATAATTCATCATGTTAAAACAAATAAAATCACAACCGTGTGGGATGTTTGTTTGGATACCCGGTCTTAATTAAAATAAATTGTGACGATTATATTTCATTTCTTCGTTTACTCCTTTGTTTTTGTTTCCATTGAGAAGATATATCAAGTACTGTGTTTCATCCGCTATCCAAACACCTCACATTTCGTTCAATATAATTAACTGCGCGTCGTATTTTCAACGCCTATCTTGTTGTTGGGATATTTCGATTTGACACTCTTTAATTTCATACATGCTTTTCCACATAAATACTTTGGTTATGTTTGAGTCACCTAGCTGCCATAGGAGATTAAGGTATATAGAGCATGCGCAAAACCGGAAGGACCAATATTTGGTTCGGTTGTTACGAAAAACTCAAGGTTGGGGAGTTGGTGACCCTTTTACCAGCGCTAACTCTTCTCTATATATGGAGGTCCTAATTTTCACTGCATTTACTCTAACACTTATAAACACACCTTGCTATATTGCAGTCGAAATATATGTGTTGGATGTGGTGGAGAGTTTGTCGCGCTGGTAAGTTAATTAAAATGTATTTTTGGATTTTTCGAATCCCTAATTAACAAGTGAAGCTTGAGGAAAAGTCGTTTTTAAAAACGAGTTTAAACTTCTCGAGCAGGAGAGAACAACTTTTGAATTTAGTTAGTCTTGTGTACCGACCAATAAACTCAAGAAACAAAACCAGTTATAGAACTTAATATGCACATTGTGAAAAAAAGGTCATTATTTTTCACTAGAATACCATGGCTACGGAAACCACAGAACGGTCCTCCAGCATAGCTTCCCCTGGTGACTCCAAGACCTTTGCAGCTCCAAGCAGCGGAGACTACATGGCTCTTCATCCATCAACACGAAGCTGGGAAATTAATCGAGAACATGTCAAAGTTCTTAAAATAATTGGAAAAGGAGCTTTTTCTCAAGTTGCCAAGGCAACAGCATGGAACATAAGTGGTAACGAGGAATACTCAACGGTTGCTGTCAAAATGCTGAAAGGTGCGATTAAAAATCTCAAACTCCGGAGATGAAAAGGAATGAAGGACGATACCTGATATTTGTTTTCTTTTTTGTAGCGAATGCCCCGGATTCGGACAGAAAAGACCTACTGTCAGAACTTGAGGTCATGAAAACACTGAAGCCTCATGCTCACGTGATCAAGCTAATGGGATGTGTTACTGAGCTGGGTAAATGAAATCTGATAAGACATTATTACATGGCCAGCTGGTCTAAGATGAAAGAGTCATTTTGATTAGTTATTTGAGCGGTCCGAATTTTGCAATGCGGGCCCCTAGTATGGAACCCTTAAGAAATGATTTTGGCGAACTATTTTTTCAAGACGTTGCACAAAAGAAAGCAATTTGCTGTTAAGCCTCGGCCAAACGATCGCAACATCTCAACTCAACGTATCGCATCATTGTTGGGAGCAACATGCTGCACGCGTTTGGCCACCCTGTTGTGCCGTGTTACGACACTGTTGGATGTTGATGGCTCAAGTTTGAGCCAACAACACCCAACATGTCACAATACGGCACAACATAGTGACCAAACGCGCGCAACAGGTTGCGCCCAACAATGTTGCGATATGTTGCGTTGACATGTTGCGATCGTTTGGCCGGGGCAAATTGCTTTTTTTTCTGCAATGTCTTGAAAAAATAGTTCGCCAAAATCAATTCTTAACGGTTCCATACTAGCGGCCAGCATTGCAAAATTCGGACCACTCCAATAAAACTCTTTTTCTTCATGTTTGGGGGCAATGTAAGTTTACATTAACGTTACTCGAAGGTGACCTACAAAACTTAAATAAATGGTTTAATTTGGCTTGCGTGTTTAGCGAGATTGGATAGCGGTGATCCGTTAATTAATCAGTAAAGTTAAGAAATATGACTAATACTTTTGAAAAAATAGATCGTGGCAAATATGACGCGAAGCTTCGTCTCGGCCAAGAGACCTTTCAGAATCTAACAGCAAACTCGTTGAGCTTCGGGCTCAAAGAGTAACCCAGAGAGTTAAAAAATTAAAAGTAAATACTTTGTTGAACTAGGGTGTTCGTCCAATATTGTGCTTCGTTCTTTCGGTCCATAAACTTGTAAAATATAACCCAAACCAAAATTTCCCACATATAGGACGTAATTAAAGTAGAAGAAAGACACTATTTCTAACAGCGAGAATATTTAAAAATGACGAACGGTAAAATGCAATCAAAATATGTGAGATAAGTGTTCAACCAGTCGTCTTTAAAGACTCTTTCTGTGACGCTTTCGATGGTTTTGTTCACAGGTGCGTTAAAGAGCAACATGATGAAAGGCTGGAGGACATTGCTCAAAGTTTTAGAATTTTAAGGAAATGTCAGAACAAATTTGATTGTCCTATTTTCGAATATTTTTTTATCAAAAATGTAAAACCAACATTGAACAAACAATGTGATGCTATTCGCGCTAAATTATTTGTTTAGACCGGTTTTTTTAAAGCGCATTAGTATTGCTTTATTGTGTCATTGCTTTAAGTCCCCTTTTAACTTCGTTAATATTTTAATCACTTATCTTACATATCTTGTTACATTCGTACAGTTCGTGACGTTTTAAAGTATTTTTACCGTTGGAAACATATTATGCTTGTTTTATATATTTTCACTCTCAAAATAACATCTCTCTAATATAATCGTTATTAGTGTTATCGTATCTTTCTATATTTTACAGTGGGCTTTTCCCATCTAGATATCTGTCAGACATGTAAAATTAAATGTAAATGGCATAGTCCGATCCGAATCAACAACTCAAGAACATTAATTTGACTAGCTCTTTCCTTGAAGGCAACTTGACCGATAGTTCATGGTCGGGTACACGCGCACTTTATTTTACCATTACAACTTTGAAATACATCGTCACACTTGTTACCTTAACCGTGAGACTGACGAGGAGGAATGTACCGTCGAAACATTTCTGAAAGATTAAAAAAGTCGCTTGGTTTCTAAGGGTTTCAACATGTACAATTTTAATAAAGTGCTGGTTGCTCAAACTTTAAAACAGCTTCTTCAATAATTGCTTGTAATTATTGAATTTGTCCCGCGCGTCTCTTAAGCAGGTTGTACGGTGATAGGATTCAGAGTGAACCATTGTTTTTATTTTTTAATTTACAATAGATCCTCTGCTTGTCCTTATTGAGTACGTGCCATACGGTGACCTTCTGGGATATTTGAGAAAGAGCCGTGGCCTAAATGACACATACTTTAAAAACCCGGATGTGATACCGCAAACCAATCTGACCGCGGAACAACTGATGAGGTTCGCTTGGCAGGTTGCTGATGGAATGTTCTATTTGTCTTCGAGAAAGGTTTGCGTTTTTTTTTTCTCTTTATATCTCCTGTTAACTGCATAACTCTTTAAGTTCTTCCATTCTATTTTGCAAAAGCCTATCGGATACAGAAAAGTGGACGGGATACCCCAGTAAGCGTTTTAACATTTCTTCTTTCATAGATGATTTAATTCTTTTTTCAGATAATCCATCGTGACTTGGCGGCCAGAAATGTTCTTGTTGGTGAAGGAGAGAAATGTAAGGTGACAGATTTTGGAATGGCGAGGAATGTTCACCAGGATGATATCTACACCAAACAAAGTCGGGTAAGGTTCCATTGAATTACAGTTGTTTCGAGTCTACGGAATATTCATCGTCAATTGTTTTTGTTTCAATTTCGATTGTTTTGTTTCATAAAAAGGGTCGTCTTCCTGTTAAGTGGACGGCTTATGAAGCTTTGTTATATGGAACATACACAACTCAAAGTGACGTGTAAGTAGATTACACCTTTAATATCACTCTTTCCCCAATTAGTTTACATGAAGCCAATTAAATTGAAACTTGGAGTTTCACTCACATTTTCCTGCAACCAAAAATAATACCTTATTTTCCAAATCGTGCACTGCTAGTCTAGGGTCACGATTTCTTAAGAAAGAGGAATTTAGTTCCATTTTACTTATTTAATTAATAAAAAATTATTAAAAAGTGAAACACTTATGATGTTTGTAATGCAACAAGGGATCAGTAACCTCAGTCTGCTATAATAGGGGCCTTAAGCACGGATCATTTTAGAGCTGAGGCAACGGCAACTTTAGCGACCGAAAGAGCCTGGGAAGAATGAGCTAATGAATGAACTTGTTTTTTTTTTTTGAAATTCATAAAATAAAAGGTAAATAATACGACATCAATTTCAACAAATACCTCTCTTTTTTGAAATAAATAATCACTGACATTACATGTTCATACTTGGGGAAAGTATCATTGTTTCTTCCTAAGAAGCTTTTGGGTAACCGACAATATAATTTGATTTCCTTATTGTTGTTGTTGTAAGACAGTCACCATCACTTGCTGATTCTGCTCTTGCTCTAGTCTTCTTAGATCCAGCTTTTGTTGTCGTAATTCGCGCTCACTCTTAGCTTTCTCTTGCATGAATTTAACTAGTGGCTCGGGGCGAACACTTTTCCTTTGGCGCTTCGGTTTCTCTCGCATTCATCGCCATTCTCTGTTGACTTGCCCTTTTTCGTCGTTTCGTTGATTTAACTTCCCACCTATCTCCCCACGCAACGCTTCATTTTTTGAATGAAAACAAGTCACCTTCCAGAATTTCTTGAAGCAAAATAACATCGTGTTCTTCAGTTCACTTCATAGCCCTAAAAGCAAAATACGACAATTCAGATATTTGACCGACTGTCGAGAAAAATGTAAACTTACAAAGATGTGCATAAAAATATTTCTGCCGAAATGTCTTCCAAAGACTTAATAGTTAGACTTACTTTGTCTTTGCCGTCGCCGACATCTTTTGCTCTGAGTAAACAATTCGAAAAACCTGAAAAAAAATATATCATTGATTTCTAAAGAGGTAACACGAGCAAAATAAAATGCTAAAACAACTTTGAGACAAGCTAGCAAGGGAAAGATACGAGTTCACGTTCTGGAGACAACGACAAAATGACCGTTTTCACGTTCGCTCGAAACGAAGGCGACTTGACAGACAACTCCAGAACCCCTACCGGATCAAAAGGTCACTTCCGGTCACCGTCGCCTTTGCAAGATAGCCTGGTGCTTAAGTTTCCTAATGTCATTTAGTACCTACAATTTTTTTTTTCTCAGTTGGAGCTATGGTGTCCTATTGTACGAGATTCTCACTGTAGGTAAGTTAAATGACAAGTCACGCTTGTTTGTTTTATTGTTTTATTTCAGGATGAAAAATGCATGGGTAAACATGGAACGTTAATCTTCAGGTTCTAAGATTATCAACTGAACATAAACTTCAGTTTATCATCGTCACGTGACGTGTTTACAACAATCTCATAACAGAAATATATGATATCCGTCAGTACTGCCTAATGTCTGACCACGCGATACTAGAAACAATAAAAAATCGCGTCCTACTATAAGATAGCAGTCCCGTAGTGTTCTTGAATTCGTTTTACATTTAAACGATAAAATCGCAAAACTTACCTTACCTAAATTAATTTTTGCCTTTTGAAATCTTCGTGAATTGTAACAAATGGTGGCCGCAGACAAACACCAGTACACTCTTTCGCTGCAAAAAAGGATTTTTTTCCTTGTGTCATGCAAAGTAAGTAAATCACTCTTACCTATCATAGGTGGATCTCCATATCCCGGGGTAAAGGCACGACAACTCGCCAGAAAACTTCAAGAAGGATTCAGAATGCCAAAACCAAAACATGTGGACACTAAACTGTAAATAAATATATCCTGTTACTAAATTTATTGTGAAGTATCGCTGTTTACTTTGGAAAAGTATTGCTGTATATTTTGGTAAGCTAACAGGGCGGCTCAAATTCCCAAGGAGTATCACCATGCACTGTGTTAATCTACTCTAAAATGTTTGATAAGAATTTAACGACATATTGATGATTTGCAAGTGAATAATTGAAAGAACATATATTTGTAGTGATCGTACATGGTGCCATAAGGCATTGCGAATATTGTATCAAAAACAGACGCGTGTGTCTAATTTTTTTTTTTTTTTGAGAATTTCCCTACATCGAGACCTGTCTGGTGTTCAGAACAAACATTACCCGGTATCTAGGATACAGTATTAACTAAGAGAACCTCACGTGAACTATTTAGGCGGTCTCCTATAGATAGTCTGATGTTTGTATTGACTTGCTTTCTCAGTCTTCTCTCAAAAAATGACTTCTTTAACCAATCGTCCTTCCCTTTATTTTTGCTAATAACGTTTTATTTATTAGATACCAGATTATGCTCAAGTGCTGGGAAGAAAATCCAAGTGATCGGCCAACGTTTGCCAACCTAAAAGACACGATGAAAGAAATGGAGAGAAACCACAGGGTAAGTATGGGATATCAACCGGTGACGAGTCAGTATTCATTTTCATCATGGCTAAGAAGTTACGCTTTATCTTTTTTGTTTTTCATTTCTTTCTTTTTTCCCTGGCGTAACCAAAAATTTCGAAATGAAGTCCTGATGCAGCTTTTATATATGGCAGCTTAGTAATGACATTAATTTTCATTTGCAGACGTACGTCAATCTCAAACAGTATGACGATACTTTGTACGCCAACCTAGAAGATCTTATAGCTGAATAACTATTTTAACCTCTGACTTTGTAATAAGTAGACAAATATTATGTAAATAACTACCGTAACATCTCGGTTATCAACCTACCCTGCCACCCACCACTGCCGTAAGTTCTGCCTCCCCTTCCTTGATATAATGTAATCAAATATCACGGTTACCTGTTATCGGCTTTTGTAACTCTATGCGGACATGCCTTAATTCATTTTAAAGTGTCACCTGCAGGAATCTTTCCTTCCACGCCAACTCGAGTACGGTGGAAGCTCTTAGACTAATGGCATCCCCAGCCTTTCCCTCGTCCCAAGCCGACGTCTGCTGACCCTCAACCATTGCAATCGGTCGCAAAGCGATGTTGATGGTGAAGCGCCTCCCCCTGCTCTCCAATAAAAGCCCATCCCAACTTAAACTGAACCGAGATTTTACGTCAGTTTATTACCAAATATATCATCCCGTTTGAATAATCACACAGATAAGAGATCCACAAACAAACTACCAACCACTTCTTACACGTGGTGGTCGAAGTCATTTTTAATTTTCTTTTATTTGTTGGGTAGTTAGTAAGCTTTAGTATGATTGTATGTTTGTTGTAAACATCTTTTGTTGGCTTTTTTTTACTTTGATAACTTCAGAACCTTCAAAAATGTTTGGCAAGCACTTATAGACAGTTCCTTTAGTTATTATAGACACAAGAGAAGTTTATGCAACAATTTAGCGTGATTAACTATAGCTGATATGGGGTGATCTTTCGTAGAATACATTGTAAGTACCTTAGTTTCCGCAAACCCCAAACACAAACCAGAAATGGAACATTTTTAAGATTTAACAAGTTTACCAAGTTAGGTGACAATATTTAGTCACATTTTCGTTATGTTTTTGTTTCGCTTGAAGAAAATAAGATAACATTTGTTCTGGTTTCGGCGTATTATCCGTGTCCATGGCAAACGTATAGTTTCAAATCTACTCTTAATTGAGCACACCCTTATTCTTTTGGTTCAAAGTACCGTTCGTGCAAAAAAAAAAAACGGCAAACTACAGGCGTCCAACATCACGCTTTGTTTTTGCGATATTTTGACATATCTCGGCGATATACTGATCCTATATTTTTACTCTGAATTCGTAGCGTGCCTTTCCTTATCGGAGACTCCACTATATCGGGGGCCTTTGGCATATTTCTACCGAATGTTCTAATTGACTAATCACAACTCCCAGTTAAGACGCAAGATATTTCAATTCAAAAATATACTTGGGCAAATTCTTCGGTAGACATAGTAAACAAAATTTGTAACTTTCTACCTCAAAGGAATCCTGAGAGAATATTTCTTAAAATAATAATTTTTCGGTATAATTTTTTACAGAATATTCTAGGAGTACTGCATGTAAATTATTGATTATAAGTGTAACTATTTTTATTGTTGTAGCGTATAAATGAAGTTGTTGTTGCTTTTGTTGTGACTGATTTCGGTTCTAGCTGCACAATAGATGTTGACAGCGTACAGTGATAATTGTGACAAAGTACGCCTAGTATGGAATAACAACTCATGAGTTCTGTCAAGTCCGAAAATATGTAAAATTATATTATCCTACAGATCGCACTTTAATTAAACAAAAAAAACACACATCTATGGCTAGTTTATATTTTTTCTTAAGTAGTGTATTAAATTAAAAAAAGATACTAGGAAGTTTAAGGAAACCTCAACGACAACAAGAACGTCATGAGTAAAACGATGGCCGTGCACGTGCGTTATAATTCTTGTTACATTTCTTCGCTTTGCTATACTAAACAGCAACGTACAGTTATCATATGTCTGAAGAACTCAAAAGATGAAGGCCTATTTTTTTAAATTTCTAGTGCAAATTTATCGTTGTGTTCCAGATGTAATTTCGAGTCTAGAGATTCTACAAGCAAACAAGCTAAATGACTTTAGAGTATCGCAAAAACTGGTAGCTAAAATTGAAGTTCATTTTCTAATCGACGTTGCCCTCGGCGTCGTCATCGTGGTTTCTTAAACACCCTATTGTTATTAACAAAACAGGTTCATGAATACTCACAAATGAAAGAGGCTGATCTGCCATACAAATTAACCTCATACTTTCAAGCTCTTCAGTAGCAAATCTAGCCTTTAAACCGTTAAGAAAGGGCTCTGCTAAAAAAGTCCGGATAAACTTACCAAAGTTTTACTACTCTTTTAATTAAGAAATGGTGAGCGTGCAGCGTGCAACTATCGAGTTATGGATGCACGCGGGAGATTGCTAAGCACGAAAGAAGCGTAAGAGTCGCACGAGGCGATAGCCGAGTGCGACTCTAGCTTCTTGAGCTTCTTGAGCAACCTCCCGCGTGCATCCATAACTCGATAGTTGCACGCTGCACGCTCACCATTTCCTTTATAACATAGATGCATTTAACATCTTTCCTTGGATGAAAGAATTTATTGAATCTCCTGCTTACATGAGGTTAAAAGCAGAAGGTCAACCGCGCAAAAATGTTCATTCAAAAATCTGACAAAGCGACACAACAATATTTTTCTTGGATCGCGGTGAGTTAGTTTACGTTTTCTCGATCTCGGACAAACAAACATCTTCAAACTGTTCAGGTAACCTAAATATCAAGATAATAACAAACGAAAATTGCTGTCTGTAAAAGCGTTTCTCGAAAGTGAGTAAAATTTGGATCGGTTTTCCGAGGAATTGAAGACAAACTTTTGGTAGCTGAACT
>Ga0126337_10001934_pt1 | contig 12919 bp, 2 predicted proteins | sample DipCmetagenome_FD_92527 | JGI IMG/M metagenome (GOLD analysis project Ga0126337, IMG submission 92527) | Coral microbial communities from La Bocana,Puerto Morelos, Mexico - Diploria C A metagenome | ecosystem: Host-associated > Invertebrates > Cnidaria > Coral | place: La Bocana,Puerto Morelos... | reverse complement strand
TGGACTCGGTGGACCCAGCTCAATGGTATCCATATGGCTCACATCATGATACAAGGGCGCTTGTAAGCACTTGCAAGGAAAAAATAAGTTCTGTTTTATAAGAAGTACGACGATTGCAATGACAAAGACGGCTAGTATGACACTCAGTATGATAAGCACAAGTTCTTGGTTGGCGTTTTCGCGTATGGTGATATATTTTCTTGGTGATTCGATGACTATAATGTCTGGTGGATCTGAGGTGTTGGTTGGTTGGACTGTGGACTTGACTTGGGTGTGTGTTTCTGAAGAACTGGAGGGCTTTACGGTAGACCTACCGTTACCACTAGGTTGAGTAGAAGTTGATGTCCCGTCTTGTGTTGAAACGGTTTGTTTTCCACTCGTCGTCATAGTGGATTTAGTGCTTGGAGACTTTGTTGATGTAGTTAGAGTTTCGGTCACTTGAAAGTTAGTTGTTGAGGTTCTGTTAGTTTTTGAGCCATAACACTCGAGACTGCCCAAGACATAATTAGATCTAACGCTGGTTCCATCAACGCTAAATATCAAAGTTTTCACGGGCAGACTTCTTGAGTCCATCAGGTATCCACCATCCGCGTGCCAGATATTGTTAACGGTATCACAATTACACACCTTGGAACTCTCTACGCATGTTCCGTTCATCCCGCATGCGCACTTCATACTGCCACGCGAGGCACCTGACCAGTAATCCTGTGTCTTTCCGTCATGTGACACCCAGCGTGCACCGCGGCCCGACTCAAGATTGAATGATTTGGGTGAATCAAAAAGAACTGAGTTGTAGCAATTGTATTCAAGGTATTGTCTACAATATGTGCTAGTTGCTATCAGATCCCCAATGTTCTGCTTGTTGGAGTTCTCATAAGAGATTTCGTGGCGATATGACTTGTCTTCGACTTTGTTTTGCGCAGCAATGATGGGTTTTCTGTCTTGAGTGTGAAATATAACGGTGGAAGGTCCATCTATGTTGGTCATGTTGCAGTAAACTAGAAAGGCGTCGGAATTGCGCGGATTTATCTTGTAATATCCGTTACTTGTTTTACCAGCTGCCCACCAGTCTGCGCATGTCTGCATGAAAAATGTAGGCGACGCGCAATCTACGCCCTCGAAATCAGTCTCAGAGCAATGGCAAAAAGTTTGGTTCCAAGTCTGTGAGCATCTGCCGCCGTTTTGACACGGACTAGGTACACAGAGGTCGCGAAGGAAGCAATCGGATATTTTAACCTGGGATTTGTAGCTAACAGTTGTAAAGTTGATTTTTCGTCCCTGCACGGTAAGATCACGCATACAGCCTATAAAGCCAGGCCTTTCTTTGTCACTTGCTCCAACGAAGACCTCGGAACTACTGACAAACGTACCCAGAGAACGCTGACTTTGGGATATTAACTCAGAGTCCACTTCAAGCCTGACATTTTGTATACTGATATTAACAGCAACCTGATGCCACATTCCGTCGTCAAGGGCCGAGCCACCGATAAGTGTCACAGGAGTTGATTTACTCGCAAATCTCACGTCCACTTTGATCTTGCCAGAATCCAGTGAAATGAAGATATCAGCGCCGTTGGTTTTTGTTATCCTTTGAAATAACAAAACTCCTTCAGAGCTGTATGTGCGGAATTTGAAGCTGTACTTGGCAGTGTTCTTGTTAGGAGCAGTAATCTTTATAAATGACTCGGGTTTTAAAAACGTAATGGGACTGTAACCATCAGGGGTAGTGTTACAGCGAGAAATCTTTTTGCCGTGCACAGTTGCATTTCCTCGTCTGGCCAAATCGAGAAGCATTAGACCGTTAACCTTTACGTATTCGTTCTCAAAACAACCTTCAAATCTGAGAAGGGTATTCGTTCTGAAAAGAGGATGTCTTGATTGTGCATAGCTGTTGCCAACACCGCCTAGATAGAACATCTGATGCGAGTAACGCTTGGAATAAAATCCAGGAACATTAATGCTATACTGATCGATATCAATGTAAAGGGTTAAGGTGGTACTGTTTCCTCTCATTACATGTATCTGATGCCACTTATTATCCGCCAGATCCAGTTCCAGTTTTCCAAAGACACTTTCTCTTGACAAGTTGGGCACACTCCTCAAAAAGATCGAATATCTGGATCGGATGAAATAAGATGTTAAAGATTAGAGTGGTTTTCAATTAAGTGCCGTAAGATCAAAACCAAAGTGATCATTCTAGCCAATAACAAAGTACACAGACACCACAGGGAAACCAATTAAAGGTAATTAGATATAGCTGACGCAAAGCAAAGGAAATGCGTGCGAACCAATCAAGATTGGTTTTGATTTCGCTTCTGATTGGACGGAGAAAGTGGCGCGAATGTTTTGCGGCGTAAAGATACAAAACAATTACTTTTCTACACTTAAATGAAAACCGCTCTAATATCTGTTTAATTGTATTAAGACTAGTATCCCTCTTGAAATATTCGAGATGTATACAGTAAAACCCACATATATATGAAACTGCGGTTGAGAATCGTTAAGCCGAAATTTGGCAAAATGGGCACCATTTTGGCGATTGCCGTCCGATGTTTCACCCTTAACAGAGTCGGTTATCACGTCAGTAACAGTGTCAGAAAAAAGTTAGAAATCTGGGTATTATGTGCTACACAGAATCCAACGAGGAGTGAAATATCCATGACATCGATATATACTGAAAGAGCATCCTAACGGCCGCAATACTGAATTTACCAAGCATGAGCAGTGGTGTTTCTCAAACAACGACAGAATGCTCCTCATTTTCCCCTTCTCAACAAATTAAATCTAAATTTGAAGAAAAAGAATTGCTCCGCATAATTTTCGTATTTTCACGTAACACAAACATAAGTTTTAAAGTCAGAAATCTTCAGGTAACTCACTTACGCGAAACCCTTCCTCCCCACGTTGAAAACCCAGGTTGATGATGGCAAATATGTCACCAAGACCTGGTCACGTGACCTCTGGCCGTGACCTCTAGACGGTTTAGGATTTTTTCGGAAAGCCAGGTGCTAAATGTCTCTATTCCAAGAAAGGGAAGCGCCATTCTTCTGTATTTTGAAAGGCTTTTCAAATACGCAGCAATTATTTTTCATGCCATATATTTACTTTAAGAACAATTAATTTCCGTGGGGCAGCCCCGGATAGTTCCTAGACATAAGCCCTCTACTGTTAAATTAGTGTGCAGAAGCTGGAGGGCGTCTACGGAATGACGACGTTTTTATCGTTTTAATAAAGTTCTGAAGAGACATTTTGATGCTAATGGATAATTAAATTCTTGAGAAGACTAAAGGAAAGACATTATGGCTTCTTGACTTTCAAAATCTTGAAATTATTGAAAAAAACTTTTTGCGCTCGCACACAGTAACTTCATATTTTTGCAATTTAATCCGAGCGATCTTTTTAAGGCCCAAGTTTATACGTTGAGATAGGAATAACTGGAAATCGTCATTTGAAGTATATTTCAGTTAGAATTCTACTGAAACAATTAGATTAAATTGTTAAACTGAAACACGATTTTCAACCAATCAGCGCGTGTATTTTCTTAGGGCTGTTTTAAAAAAATTGATGATGATCTAAAAATTCATGGCATCGGGGTCACAGATCAAAGAGCGGATGTCATACAACCACAAAGAAGAATTTCTGCAATCTGCAGTTTCCAAAGCGTTTGCAAGGTGTTAACACCGTAAAAAGATTGTAGAGCTTTAAAGAAGGATACATTTTTCTCAATACTGTATTGAGATTCATAACAAAGTCTAAACTGCGAGAAGTTTTAGCAGTCAAGTCTTCGATAGCTTTATTTTAGCGATTCGAAGACAAGTTTATCTCATATCTGTTGACCTGACTGATTAGGACGTCGTAACAGTCAGTTGCCTTGCGTCGGACTAAGCAGTGTCTGAGTGGATAGCAAAACCGCACAGGAGTTACTATAACCGAAGTAAAACTTTGTGGCAGTGATCTGTTGTAAAAGACTAGATATACTACTTAGGATTGGAGCTTTGATCAGCCAGTTTGCGGTTCCTCTCAGGTACGATTGAGCGGAATATCTTAGCTTAGTGAATCTTAAGTCAGCTAGCTAGGAGAAGCCAGGTTTGCCGAGTTGTGTGTAACTATTATTCAGTTCACCATGAATAATACATTTGTATGCTTCAATCAAATCAAACATCATTAACTGACTAATAAAGCCGAAACATTCTTGTGACAAATACGTTTCGACAAAAAGTGTATCGGCAAGCTTCCTGAACTAAAGCCGGATTACTTGAACAAGCTGAAAAAAAAATTACTTCGACTCGTTCTGGTTTTCAAGATTACGGATAACCATTATAGGAGTTAAAACATTGTGCAGTCGGTCACGTAGGACAGTGATCAAACAGTACATATACATACTGTTCATAAACCGCACACTAAATTGCGAACCAATAAATGAAAACTAACACTTGCACTTTCATTTCACGGATATAAACTTTTCACCAAAGAAGAAAATCACAGTGGTAAAAAATTGACGATGCTACACCCAGTCAAGCAAACCAAAAAGATCCGACATTTTTTGCTAGGCCGGTAGCTTAACGCAATATGCTTTCATATTACAGTTTATTTTATGTCCAAACATTAAGAAACGTACACGCAGGTCAGTAGACTTAACTGTTGTATTATAGAAATAAATGAAATTCTTGATAACATCTTATGTATTAACATTCATCGTACTTGCGAGACAGTCTGTCGTTATTCGTGCGTGGGAAAGAGCGATTAACACTATCTCCTTTAAAAGCAGACTTTTATAAAAATGCTTATCTGTGATCGTAACGTCCACTGCTCTGTGACTTACGCTTTAGCGAACAGGACAGTCCATATAAATATTTCATGATATACTAACTGAACTGGGCCTGCGCGCTCGGAGTTTGACGCAGGTGCAACGAAAGGTAGATTTCTTCGATTCATCTTTTTTTCAGTAATTAGCCTCATGGTGAAAGAGTTTCTGTCACAATGTTGAAACGGCGACTGTAGCGATTTCGTAACTATGGGCTAAATATGTAGATCTGAAAAAAAAACTTCGTTCATTGAAGAAAGTAACGGTCGAAGAAATGCTGGATATACGAGGGAAACTGCACAGAGGGGAGCACTTACGAAAAAGCCACAAAAAACAAATTATCAAGACTTACTAGTGAGACGTTTTTGATTTTACAGCTTACAAACTGACGTAAATAAAGTAAACGGAAATCTCAAACATCAAATGAAATTCAATTCCACGACAAAATAATCAAAAGTAATGAAAATGAATTTTCTTCCGGCAAACCGTGAAACTCTCCATCAACCGAGTGGCCCAGTCTTCTAAATACATTTTTTGAAACCGAACTTTTATAAATTGTATTCAAAGGATCAGGGTTTCCAACAAACAGAGAACGATCACGCCGGGTTCTCTAACAATCGTGATTGTCTGTATAGACCCTACTGAACAGGCGCAAAAGGGAGGGATTGATTTAGCACGTATGTGTGTACGAGCTGTTCCATTGATAGTTTTCTGATCTTCGATAAGGCGGAGTTATGAAATTTTTAGCTAAATATTTTATCCTTTTTTATCAGAATAATTTTATTTTCCTTTTTACAATTTCTCAGCGTGAGCTTGCACAAATTCGACCAAATATTACCAATAATTATAACCTGCATAAAATGGAGCCTCTTGCCTATAAAAAGATAAAGGAGAGGCTTCTGTGGTAAGACTGCTTCTTTTTTGAAAGAAGCGCGGTTCAATAGACACTTGCGCGACCGTAACAAACGTAAGTCATGGTTCCCCATTGAACACTTTCCAAAGACAGTTGGCAAATTTTGCCCTTGCTTTTAAAATAAAACGAATAATAATCAACATCCCACTTCACAGAGAGAACGGACGAAGATGTAAACTGAGATAAGACGCAACAACCTAACAGGCTTACATACCTGATCTTTCCACGCAGGAGCTCAAGTGTTATGAAGTCGCCTCCGCTACTGGTCGCGTGGAAGAGCATTCCAGAAGGTTTGATCGTTTTAAACACCACAATGATTTCGTCTGGAAACGTTCTCGGCTCTCCGGAGTACGAATAAGTGACGTAGGTGGTTCCATCGAAGGTTGTGTTTGATTCACCGCCGTATACATACGAAGCAATCAGCGCCAGAAATAACAAACCGAATGATGCGATTGTAAACATTTTGCGCGGGTGCCTTGTGAACGTGCGACCCAATTCCTTTCTGCTCTATGCATCAACATTAACAGCAGCTGCTCAGGTTGTGTCTAAACCGCCTCGACTGACCTCACTGCTTTCCAAGCTGGCATCCTTATTTATACCATCTAGCAGCCTTTCCTTCTATCGCTAAACAATGTTTGCGAGACAATGAGGGTCCTTTGATCGCTACGCCCGAGCCAGCATGTCCCCGGGCTGAGAAAAAAGAAAAAGGAATTATACAGCGCAGTTATAACAAAGCATATTGTACGTTTAATCTCACCCAGTTACAAAGAGAAGAACACTCATTCCATTTGTCCATTTCAAAATTAATTATCCCAGTTAGCCCGGTTTATTGATCTATGCAAAAAGCTCAGGCAATGCGGAGAGCCAGAAGACAATTACCGTGTTCGCCTGACCAGGCCTATACGCAGAGTTTACCGCTGTTGAAAAATGCATCCCACCCGATACAAAAATAGATTCATCGTCTGGTAGTCCGCTTTCGGAAATTTTATCCAACTTTCTCCAAAGCTGACGTTTTGTGTATGAATAATTACTAAATCAATTGACCAGAAGGACAAGAATTGTGGGCATCCTCGATGCTAATTGGACTAGAATACCCAGTAATTGTCACATTCGAAACAAGTGTGTGTTTTTTGATACTCGCGTATCCGTTTGGAATCCTTGACAAGGCGACCTAATATCTGGGCTATGACAGCACAGGAAAATATTGAAACAAGTCGTTAAACAACGAGAAGCGAGCCAGTTGGAACACTTTTTTCCGCTCTTGGTTTTGCTAATTGTCGAGACTGTAGTGCTTCTTATTAATTTTTTAGGGTATATGGAGGGGAATCTATCCCTGGTTAGTAAGTTTAGAGTGTATCTGTTGACGACAGCATCGCCTTGAAACAGGGGAACAAACCGAACCAAACAGGGAACTTTCGTTGAACGCATAGAGATCGAGAAAAGAGACGAGCTCTCTCCCATGTTAAGAAATTTGCGAAAGCAGGGAGATCTTTGTCTGTTTTCCCTCCGCGATTAATTAAAATGATTCCTGTTTCTGTCTCGTTTCTGGGCGTTACAATAAAGAAATGTTTGAAACGGGGAAACGTCCTCTTTTATCGATAAGTAATTGCTGCACAAATGAAAAACGTAGTTTTTGATCAAGAAAATCACGTATTAACTTGGCGTTCACGTGGCGATTTGGGAATTCTCTCGTTCGTTCTTCGAATGAATTTCGCCTACGATATTAGTTTTGGAGCAACGTTTGTCTTGTTATAATTTAACCCACTGCGTTGCGACCAGATAATGTAAAACAAATTCACATTTCTACGGACAGGTGACAGATCCGCGTTCAATATTTTGACATTCTTGTTTCATCTACGCTTAGTAATTAAGAAACTACATTTATTTGCTCAAGCGATTCATGGACTGCCAATTAAATCGTGCTTAGGGTATTTTGAAACAATAGGCTAATAACCCATTTCTGTCAGCGTAATAACATTTTTCAATAACGACCTAGGCTTAATTGTCTTCCAATTCGTTATTCGATTTATGCTCGACTCAATGGAAAATTTACCTATCGACGGAATTGTCAAGAAATTGCATTCCACTCTCGGATGGCGATTAACTGCTAATAAGCTGCACCTAAAGTAATGGAGACCAGATGATTTGGGGTCCATGTTAGTTTGGCCGCAAACTGTCCCCGCATTAAAAATTAATCGGGCACCACGTGGTACATGAAACTTGCGAAATAGGCTGGTATGTGGTCTACGAGTTAGTGATCAAGCAAATGACAAGAGACAATACTCATAAAAGGGGATTACGTCCAAGTTATTGTGTTCTCTAGTGTTTCTGCCACGTGCCGAGTTTTATCGTATTATACTCGCGACGATTAAACGGTCGAGTGCATGCTTTTTGTGTAAAGAGACCATTGTCAGCTGGTACAACAATGAAAAAAAAGCTGAAGTTCTGGTTTTTCAACTGACGTAAACATGCAATCTCTACTTTGGTTCTGAAGGATGAATTAATAGCATCGGACTAGCTAGTTTTCTACGAGAAATCCCTACTATCAGAATGAAATTTCCTTATAGACTCTTCGCCAGATAATATTTTTACCGGGATAGGATCTAACTTCTGCAAGTCAATACCGTTCGAGCATGAAAGTTTAAAAATTCGCGAGTTTTCATTTAAAAGGAAGCCAAGAATAACTAGAAAAGTACTAGCAAGCGTTGTTGTCGAATCATTCAAGGCCTGTCCTTTGTGTTTCCAAGCAGAGTATTCCTTTTCTTTTGTGGCCATGAAAAGTTGTCGAAAACCTGTCCAGCTCTGGTTACGCAGAAAAGCAAACAGAAATCTCATAAAACAGTCAACTAACTTTGTATTTTATTTCATCTTAAATACATATCACGAGAGCTAATAGCAATATGAATTTTATCAATATTGGTTTTTATTATCTTGCGCTTAAGCAGCTTCAGAATATACAGCCCCATTGTTCTCAAAGCCCCATCAAAGATAACGATTACAAAAAAAAAATCGCTGGATCTTTCAGAAGTTTCATCAATGTCTCTTCATATCCACCACTCACTCGACACCACACTCCCCTTTTTAATCCGCAATTCCCAGTGTCTTTCTAGATGTTCACTACACAATGAAACTACCTATTTCATAACCAGACACACTCGGCTACAGAGATGAACCAAGAAATGATCGAACTAAAGAAGAAAGCTATACACTACAAATGTACTCAATTCTTTGTGGTCAAAAGACCTCCCGCATGGAAACATATAAATTTAAAAGCTTTTCCTGGATGTTTGGATATAACTTTTAACTTATTTCCCTGTTGCAGATTGTTTATCAGCTAAGTTTAATTGTCCGTAAATAATAATAGTATTCAAAGGTTAGCATAATATCAAGGTATACGGAGCATTGAAGGACTTTTCATAGCTTTCTTTCGCTTCTGGTAATAAATCACCAAGTTTTATTTCCGAATCTTTGTCACGGTGTCAAAATTTTGAAGAAAACTCTCAAGAAAACGTAGAGTGAGGGCAAAGAATCTAATTCAATGAATCATGCCCCATGGTGCGAGGAGTCGGCCCTCGCGTGCTTAATGAAACATTTTGTGATAAACTTGCGGCAACTGTTTGGCGAGTGAACAAAAATATTTGAAGAACTGCAAGATCTGTTTAGGATTTGTTATTTATATTCGAGTAATGAATAACGCCTCTTGGGCAGACGGCTTAGACAAGGCGCTACGAATACAAATACTAAGTTATGCGAGGAAAACGTCAGTGGTTCTCACTACCGGGCAATCTTAACCAAGCTGAAACCATTGAATCTCACTAAAATTGCTCGATACAACATGAATTTTCTGTCAGTGCATGAATGCAACGTTTCCTTTGCGATAGTAAAAGTAATTAATCAACAATTTCTTTGTCTTCATCAATCCACATTTAAAAGACAAAGGAAAAACCTAACAAAGCAAAAGATTTCAAGGATGAAGAGTTACTGGAAATAATATATATACCATTTGAGCGAGCCTAGTTATCCGTAAAAATATTAAAAGCAAATGTATACTCACTTATACACCTATATCGGTGACAAATGGAGGCTAAGGCGACGAGTACAGAATCTTTTTTATTTAAAGAGCTGCAGTGAATTTCTGAGAAAATATAAAATCTTGTCTTGTATTTACAAGACAAGTTGAATTCGAAACCCATACAGAATAACCATTACAAGCACAGTTTGAAACCATCAATAAGCCATGTTGAACTGCCGTTACGTTTAAGTAATAAAAGCAAGATTTTCAGCTCGAAAATCGCCCTTCGTCGTTCCCTTTGAAAGGCAATTAAAATCATTCTTAAGCCGGAACGACAATAAGGAATTAATACCGTGAACAAAGAAACTACAGAACGTGTGAAGGCTTAATTCCATGCGAGCTGTAGTGTCAGAAGCCAGTGAAACAAAAGGTCAGGGAAAATTGTCACCAGAGACACCTGTCTCGGTCCCTCCTTACATCAGAATTCACCTTAAAACTCACGGACTTACCCGTTCATACGTTTCACTTCTTAATAAATGGCAACAGGTCGCGAAGAGAACCTCAATCTTTCATCCTGAACATGTAACAAAGATTATGTGCAGCACTTCGTGACAATTATTAAAAAGCATGGGCGACGGAGTGTCTTCAAGATCACTTATTGACAATTAAATCCTCATCTTTTACTAATGATTTTTCTGTGGTCAGCTGGTCTCGAGGAACTAGGGCTAAGTGCCTGGCCAAGAGCAGGGGCGGCTCGGCTTTGCCATTCGGCCTTTTGTAATATGATCAAAAAGTGACTAGCAACAGAATGCTCGCACTACACTTTCACTCGCGCACCTTTGCTCAATAGTCACGGGATTTTTCGTATTTCGTGTTACTGATGGAATTTCTCCGTTATACTACGGTCACAGTCTTTGTGATGTATATACAAGTAAAAAAGAAATCAAACTGAAAGTTCTGGACTGTGAACTGACTCAAACGAAAAACTCGGTTGCAAACTCCGCTAAATTGTTGTTAGTAACATATTTAGATCTGTTCTCTTCCTTATCTTTAGTACGAGTTGCTTGACTTCTTTGACCGAACTAACAGTGAGGGAAGAAATAATCTTCTTTTATTATTAGTGGCCTTAATAGTTTCAAGTGCTATTACTGATTATCATTGACATAGAGCTCTCAGAAACAAAGAAGACGGATTGTTTGGCAAACAATGAAAGGTTTACAGACTAGCCTGAGAACACAACTGCGACTTCAATAAAACGAATAATAATTGCCTTTGGACGTCTGTCGTAGGTTAACTAAGGCGGGATCATTACTAGTTCTAAAGTCAAATGAAAGAACATTCGATTGGTTTCAATTCAAAGCCTTTGAAAACCGCCCAACTCTGGTTGAGATCACTAGTGGCAGGCCGCTGGTCAACTTGTATGTCGTATAACTGTAACTATGGTGACATAACCGAAGACAAACTAAGCAGAGAAATGATTGGATAGCGTGTGTATATGCCTTTTTACGTGAGATTACCTTGTATGCGGTTTGTGTGACTGTGCGCGCGCAAAACGGACAGGATAATTGCCAGTTTCATCGGAAATTTGCTCCAGGTCAAGCTCTAACAAGGCGCGAAAATCTATACGCTGAAGCTAAATACGTTCAAGTCCGTTTCTTTCTAGATAGTATTAAAGGGATTTGACGGATCTCTAAACCGTCTGTTCGAGCTGACAGGAGCTAAAAATATTCCCGAGTTTGCCTGACCTCGCTTGAGGCTATAAGTCATAGGAAGGGCATTTTTAAAAGGCTTATCAGAATAGGAATTTCACAAACCGGGTGGGATCTCCCGCTTTCAGGGCAAGATGAGCTGTTACAAGCGGCCTTCAAGAACTCCGAAAAATTACCGAAGAACATGATTTAACGTGCGTGTCTCAGACCCAAGTATCCTCTGATGACGTGTTTCACTTTCGAAAGTAAGTATCGTCTTAATGTAAACAGCAATACTTCGTGGCAAACCCCTTTTCAGCTATCGACCAGCTCAGTTAGTCTAACCCACCAAAGATGTTAAATTTTACCTTTGTTCCCAAAGTATCGGCTTGTATGTTAAGGAGCCCCTCAGCAGATCTAATGGCCAGCCTTTAAATGCCGTAAAGAATCCTTCGTCGAGTGTTGGCTTGCAACATAAAAGGGCATTTAAGAAGAGCTTTCCATATCAACTATTTACATCGGCTACTAATTACTACATCTCCTGGAGGCGTCGACATGATCATATCACTAAAGTAATTAGTATGGAAACTTATACATGATATTACCCAGTGCCCTTAGAACCACTGATTGTATTCAGTGTATGAACACGACAAAGGCCTTGACATTCAGTCCTTTTTAGCTAGTTTTTCTTTGCAATAACACGGAAACAAATCCCTAATCAGCTTAATAGCTATTCAGATAATATGTATTTCAGGCACACGAACTATTCCAAGGAGTCATGAAAAATAAAAAAAACCTATTTGAATTTTATCTTTTTTGTCTTGGTAACGTGACATACCAAGCATGCTTGTCATTCGAAAAAAATTACAAATGGATCAAAGATGGTATGGAAGATTTGTGGTTGAGTTTCTTCCTATTAGTTAAGATCTGTAAATTCCTCAGTTAGGATTTCTCAAGAATCGCACATCGCAAACTATGGCAATTAACTTCCCTTTCAAAACAACGATAGACTCATTCTGTCGAGGTTGCCAGCAGACGGCGCTTGGGTTTCCACAGTTGAATAGCGTGACACATACGTACTAAGAGAGCGGAGGGAGGAAACTTTGTCACGATTTTCCAACGTGGCGGTTATATAGAGACAAAGGCCTTTTTTGTCGGAACACCACAAAATAGAGCAGAAAAACCTATTTCAAAATTCTTAGACTTGCGCCGAACCCGAAGAAAGCAGAAGTTTTCGTTCCCTCTTTTCAAGCTATTATTTCTCGGTGGCAGGAATAGGGGAATCCTTGTTTACAATATTTGCTTATTAGCATAAGCAATTCAGTTTCTGATGGAGCTACAAACAATCAGTTCTGAATATTGAAAGTTCATAGTATGCCGATTAACTCTGCCAATGAATATGAGCCCGATATATTGAATACTTCTTGCGCAACACGGGCTTGAAAACTCAAAATTTTACAAAGAATGTATGAGCTCATTAGCACTTTTGCCACCCAGAGATT
>Ga0126337_10001933_pt1 | contig 12919 bp, 5 predicted proteins | sample DipCmetagenome_FD_92527 | JGI IMG/M metagenome (GOLD analysis project Ga0126337, IMG submission 92527) | Coral microbial communities from La Bocana,Puerto Morelos, Mexico - Diploria C A metagenome | ecosystem: Host-associated > Invertebrates > Cnidaria > Coral | place: La Bocana,Puerto Morelos... | reverse complement strand
TGGGTCGCCTAAGTTGTTATCCTTGTCACAACGAACCAGAGGGAAACACGCTTGCAGCGACGGAGTTTGTCAGACTCCTAGAGTACTCGGGATCTGTTACAGCAAAACAATCCAACAGGAAACTGAGAATAGGCAGTACTTGGGTCCAACAGTAGAGTTTAATTGAGTGTCTTCAGAACGCAGTCTCGACTGCAACGCGTATGTAACCCGAATACAAGACACGACTATTTAAGCCTAAAACACAATTCTAAAGGATTACGTAAAGCTATTGAAAAGTCTTAACTAAACATTATCTCATACATTCCAGAAGGCTCGATTGGCTTTTGGGACTATTCCGGACTAGGAATACTCGGAATAGACGGTGATCGCGTTCTTTTGGAACATATTCCGTTTTCGGAATGAACGGAATGCTATTCCATTCATTCTGCTCCCAAAAGCAGAATGAACAGAATGAACAGAATTCGGTTTACGCGGAATAGGCAGAATGTGTGTTTTTTGGAGGGTATAATTTTGGCGGGAATTCGTGCGCGGCCGGCCGTCCCAGGCAACCAGGGTTCGAAAATTGGAATGGACTATCCAACATGTCGGAATTACTTACAATTGATGCGAGTTCTCTCGCGCTAACGTCCATGGACAGTTCCCTGCCCTAAGTGGTGTTAGTAACGGAAGGAGCACTTTCCAGTTGCCCCAAAAATGCTACGCAAATAAAAAAATAAAACGAACAGTTTCTTCGACAAACCCTTGTATGCGAGCGAGCTTTCGGCGACGTCCTGTACTACGCAAAGTAGTCAGTAGCACAAATAATTCTTCGTCGTCTTCCTTTAAAAGGTTTTTAGAAAATGACGCTAAACGAAAAAGCAAGTAACAACCAAAATGCTGGTCGTTACGGAAAATACTTCATCCACATTGCATCATTTCTTAATTAAAAATATCTTTTTCATGACGCAAGAAATTGCAACTTGCAGCTTACGCGAGCTCGCGCGTGCGCAGATACACTAGTTTTCAGGTCCCCTCCGCCACCAGAATTCCGTTCTCAGAATATGCGTTCATTCCGTGTATTCCATTATCCCTAAACCGGAATGAGAATAGCCAAGCCTAAAAGTAGAGCTCCTGCGCCGGTTTCTTCAAAGCCTGATTAAGCTAACCCAGGATATTTTGATTTGAGTTCGTAATTTTGAAACGAAGTTTTCTGTTTATTTTTTGGCTTTCTGTTTTGAGTTTGAACAATCTCAAAGCAAAAGCAGTGAAATACTTTTGTATACAAGAAAAATTTATTCTTCGGTTGATTTTAATCTTAGGTTAGCGCAGGGCTCCTGGTTAGCGTCAACCCGCTTACGAACAACCCGGCGCTGTTAACAACAGATTAACCTGACATGAACCCGCGATCCAATCGAAAACCAGCACTTGATGAGCTACAAAAACACGTGACCTCAAAGAGCTGTAAACTTAAGCCTGCGATATGATCACGTGATACCAGTCAGCAGATGCTTTATTTTGACAGGTGTCAATTGACCATAAAAAGGAAGCTATTCTATTTTTCTGTTTACTTATTAGCTGGAGTATGGCCGCCATCTTGCGCGACACCGTCGTCGTGGTGCTTTTTGAAAAACTCACTCGTGCAAATTAATTCCAAATTGAACTCGAAATCGTATGATTACCTCTACAAATTGTTCTCGTCTCCTTGTTCCAATTAGTAAAAGAAGTGTTCCATTGAAGAAAGGAATGATTCAGTATATTTTATAAAATATTTAAGGTTTGAAATCAGCTGTTCATAGGGTTGATGCTGAGTACATTGCTAACAGCTGCAGTTTCTAATATGAAACTAAAAAAAATTATTTTCACGCATGCATAATCGAATAAATAGACTTTCTATATAGACCGAAATCCCGTTTTAAGTTGGCTTGAAGCATTGGAAAATCATTAATAACATTGGAAAATCATTAATAACATTGGAAAATCATTAATAACATTGGAAAATCTTATACATTGACAATTACTTCTAGCTGTGGAATGAATGTTGAAAGCATTCTATCATTAGCAGTTTTATTAGCATTTGAAATACTTTATTCTTCCAACTTATTCCTTAGTCTTGAGATAGACGCTGAAACGTCAAAACACAATATTATTGCAGAATACGTGCATTTCATTCCATGAAAAGCTCCGAAATTAGTGCAAATTGCGCGTTTCGGCGGTCGAACCGGATATATCGCAAGAGAGATTTGTGAAGTGGATAATTTTCCTATTGTATTCATACGTACGCGCTGCACGATCATAGATGGAAATTTTCAGCGACGAGTTATCTCTCGATTTTTCACGTATTCAGAAAGCTTTTCTACTGGATGTATTTAAAGGCTGTGTCTGTCAAGACCCTCAAACTTAGTAGTACAATGGAAGAATGAAATTATCTCCAAAGGTATGTGGCTTAATATAATGCTTAAGCGAGAAAGTAAAGTATAACTGACTTTTAAGTTTGATATAGCGCTGATACCGACCTGTGTTAAACGAATTTGCTCGGTTTAATATTCCAGCTCATTTTCGGCATCAAAGAACTGATCTACATAAAACGTCAGTGACTTGGTCACTAATCAAATGGAGTAGCCAACACAGATAGCCAAAGATTTCGGTGATAAATTGAAGAAAGTTGATAGAACAGTCTGTGAGCAAAATATTTGAAAATGAGCCTAAATTGTGGAAGGTCTCTTGTTTCTAAATAATTTTCCTTTAAAGTATTGTCATCCTCACTTTCATCGTTTTCTTTTGGGCGAGTTCGAGGAATTCGTTGGATATTTTGAGAGAAAAGTAACAGTTATTCTTTAAAACCCAGCGGGTAACTTGTTGATATAACGATGCTTCAATCCCTTTTTTGTCTGTCCAATGTTTTGGATTCGAATCCGTCGGTGCTGTTTTGTAGAAATCTCCAATGACGGCCACAACATCTTTGAGAGGAACTGAGCTTTCCCATCTTGCATTCTCAAGTGAATCTTGAAACACATTTGCTTGGTATTGGCCAAATAAAAATTCTCTCCTGACAACGTGAAAACCACAGATTGCACCAGAAACCATGTTTGCATCTACTCGTAATGGAGTGTCGTTGATGAGAGAAATACAGCGGCCATGTTGTGAAGCAGGTGTACCGCATAAATCTCGAAGAACATCTTGCGGGAGACTTAACAGAAATTCTGTTGTGAGCAGTCTTGTCTTAACTTGCTGGATACAAAGATCAGTAAGGCGCGGAACTCCAGTTACGTTTTTCATTCACTTTGCTGCTGAATACACTCAGTTTCCGATGATGCTGAAGACGTGACGCTCACGCTCTCTCTTCTCTCTTGTGATTTCTCACTATTTCTTAACAATGCCGATGGGCTATTTATTTTTCGCCTCTTTAGCAAACATATAAATGATATATGTAGTCACGGCGCCCCCACTTTGTTGTTCCTTCGTGTTTTTCTTTTTGTCTATTTTTTCCGTTTTTCAATTGTTCAGTGTACGTTTGTTATTCATTAGTTTCACCAGTCATTGCAACCTCGTTCCCAGGGTCCTCTCTCTTCCTACTCGAGAATGTACCATGGTTGCGGCTGGTCACGTGTCTATGTATACAAATCAAATCCGCACCTAGACTTAATTGTGTCAAAACTGTCTATGGAGCTGAATGTTGCTTTGCCTTACAGACGTTATTGTGAAAGTTAAGACTTAAGCAAGTTATTTGTCAGAGATCCTGCCTGACCGGTGCTTCGTTTCTATCCGAACTTTTATGAGTATGAGATATTGATTTAGAGGGAAGTTTGCTTATTTTCACTACATTTTTAAATAACCGTCATCAGCCTATTTCAGATTAGTTTAATCAGTTTTTCACAGCACAAGCATTTTAAAAATAATCGTCAAATTTTCTATGGGAACGTTTAGTTTCCAAGTTGTAGACTAAATTTTCCAAACGATCACCTTTAATATCCACATTAGTAGTGTAGAGGTCACTTGAAAAGTTTTCGATTTCTTTCATTATTTCGTCGGCTTTGGGTAGATGTTTTCCGTTCGAGAATTCTAATTCTACAATTTTTCTGATGTAATCTCTATTTTCTAGATTAACGCAATATTTCGTAGGTTTCTCGACCCTTTCTGTCCAGCTGTCCGTTTCGGAACGTAGCATAAGCCGTTCGCTTTTTCCTCGTAGAATACGCTGAGTTTTTGTTTTAGAATTTGCTTTTCGTTTAGTGCATCGTTGTTAGATCTGGCGTTGGTGCTGTTAAAAGTCCGTTTCTGTAGTTCTTTTGGCGGGTTTGCTAATCCGATTCCCGTTTGCGTCGTGTTTTGGCTTTGTTTTTTGAATTTGCAATTATAAGGCCTCTTATTTCCATTTTAATAAGTTCCCATTTTAGTCTTTGATCTTCCAGGTCTCGGTAATTTTCACCTAAAATGGGATAATTTTCTTTGATGTGATTTATATATTCTTGATCATATTCTTCAGCAAGGGAGTACCCGCCGCTATTCTAAAAGTTGCATGGAATAAACCCAAAGCAAATACGCGCGCTGATTGGCTTAAAACCGTGTTTCAATACTGTCAGTGATAAGAATAGAAATAGCGAGTGATAAAAAATACTTTACCGGAAGTTACTAGCCAATGCGCACGCGTAGTTTACCACAACAATATGAGATCTGCTCAAGATGGCGGACGTGGGGGGAATTCGTCGAGATGTTTCGATAGCATCTACACCCCAAAGACCAGTTCCAATGAAATTATTTGCCACTTGGGAAGTAGAGAGAACATCACCCAATTGTGTACCGCGGTTAGTGACTTTAAAACGTTTTGCTGGGTTTCAAAGCACTTACAAATATTGTTAATACAGCATGTTCAGTTGACAGTAGTGCTTGTTTCCCGAAGGTTAGGTTGAAATGCTTCTCACAGAGCTTGCAATTTAATCCTCTAATCATAATATATTGTAAGTATCCAGATGAATTAAAATACGAAGATTTTTAATACCACGGACTTGAGTAAAAGAAATGAGACTATGCTTCAATCTTAAATCTTTATTTGTGAATTTTAAACATTCGTGTTACTGTACATATAAATCTCTGAACACGTGCTGTTGTGTAGGCATTCTGGAAGTTTGAAATTTTACGTCGCTGATGTGATATTTTTTTCAGTTTACGTTTGCAAACGCAAAGTGAAACCTGGTTTTTCGAACGAGGTAGTGACATTTTTAAAGTAAACTATGCGGTTGGAAAACTTGCACATCTTAGCTTTAATCCTTTGATCAACAAATTTATTTGCATTGGGGTTTGGATTCCACCCACAGTTATGAAATTATTTTTGCTCTGTCTTTGTCTTTCCACACAACAGCTCATACGAAATTTGATTTGGATCATACTTCGTCAAGGAACAAACATCATCACGACGAAGCGAATAAGAGAGATCAAGCGTTAATTTTCAGCTTCATCGCCTTCAAATTAATTGAGATAAGCGTTCTAGCTTTTCGCTTTGTGTCTGAACTTGAACAGACAGAGAAGTACTGTGCTGTGGTTCAGAATTTCGCCAAACATAAGATCTAATTTAAGGGCAAAATGCAAATTTGTGATTGCTGTTGACACATTCAAAGGTATGGCATACTTTAAAAAGGCGTGATCATTAAAGCCAGATCGTTTTCTAAAAGAGGATTCAAGCGGAGAAAGGTTCAAATGAAAACTCTAAAAAAGAATTTAAAATAATCAAATTTCAAATTTGTTTGGGTCAAAGTGGAGAAAATGTCAGATTAGGATTTATTAATTCTTGCTTTGCATGCTGCTGTAAATATCATCAAAATGTAGCCTTTGCACAAAACTGCCAAGTATTTTTTTTAAATTTAGGGTTTAGATAGCTCTGGTTCTTTCCATAAAGTTTGTTGATTTTAAAGTACTTAAATTGTTGGAAAAATTACACAAACTTGAGTGTGAATGTGTATGTATGCAAATTACATCTCTAGCTAATAATGATTTTATTGAGGTTAGACATCTGGCAGAGTTTTAACAAAAGAATTTATGATAATTTCCTTAATCGTCCTTTGGGATCTAGCACCATAGCTGATTGAATTATATTTTTGGGTTTCAAGGAAACCAAAAGATCTGGCTTTTTTAAGCTAATTTTAATATTACTAAAAACTACCAGGTTTTGTTTTAAAATACAGTGATTTGAAACCTTTAGTAGCTTAAAATTACTTCTAGCAGTCTTTCACATTCAAGCTTTTAATGTAAAGTCGTTTTGGGTTTTAAAGTTGGGAACTCCAAAACTTCAGAATTTCTCATTTTAAATCAGGCATATGACTTTATATGATAATGATATGATCTGACCATTGCCTAAAAATAGATTTTATGGTTTGTGTGATTTAAAAACATGACAAATGTTATTGTTATATTGAAATTAACAAGCAGATGTTCTGTATGGTTGACATCAATAATAATTGTTGTGCAAGGAAATTGAGCTTTACAATGAAAAGGCTTTAATTATTTTATCAGTTTTCCTCATATATAATTTGGCGTTTTCCATGCCAAGGATTATTTTGATATGTGGATTATCATATTAATTTAAATATAAACCAATGCATAAGAACTGTCATGTCTAAACGTAGGTAATATTTATTCCTTAATGTCACCAAATACTTGCTCATAAAATTATTTTAAAAAATCAGTGTCCTCCTTTACGTAAAAATTCTAATATGGCAAAACCACATTCTGTGCACAGGAAATATAATTTTGTGAACATGAGCATTGTCTCTAAATGGACCTGTTTACACATGTGTTATTATTTTCTGACCTCTGTGTGCTTGGCTGGCTTTACAGTAGGACAATGGCTTGGTATTTGAACTACATGGTATATTTGAAATGTATTTGTTAACTGCATTAGGTAAGATTGGAAGTATATGCAAGCCTTAAATATACAATACTAACTACTAATAAACTAATGGTAAGGCCTTTACTGGAAAATCTCAAACCAATAGCCCAATTTAGATCTAATATTTCAGCATGAGAGACTGGTAACGAAACTTCAACACCAAAGCGAGGCTCTGGTGCAAATAATGAAAACAAAAACACCACTGTAATCACTGCAAGGAAAGCCATGTGTGTTTGATAAATCAAGAATTCTCAGTGTTTTTTTTGGTCCATTCAATGCAGTGTGTGTGCATTGCATGTGTACCATGTCCAAGGACTGTGCTGTTGCTCTTTGCCATAATGGGAGTAAAAAAAGACCGGATCTCAGTTATCTTTGCTTTCCTACAAGACCCAATGAGCGTAAGAAGTGGGAAGTTTTCTGTAAGTGAGCAGATACAAAATTCAAGACACTTGGCAATCTAAGAATGTATTCATTACATTTTAAGGAAAGCAATCTTGAGATTTCAGTTTCTGGTCCAAAAAGTGTCTGTTCATACCGCTATCTGACTATCTTTGACCCAACAAAATCTACGAATACTGTTATTTCGCATTTGAAGCATCTTGCCAATAGAAAGAGACAGTGTGATGAACAACCGCAAACCAAGAAAGTTTGTTCCAGAAAGATTGATGTTGAAGACTCCATACAGACTTGCATGGATTTTACTGCAGATGTGATGTCAGTAAACCATGATTACTCATACTGTTGCAGCCAGGAACAGGCAACACCGAAAAGTAACACAAACAGTTCTGATACTGCGCTTCCGAAAGGTAAATGTTCTACGGCATGTCAAACAGACTTGACAGCTGACAAAATAGACTGCATACTATCTGAACTGGAAGAGTGCAGGAGGAAGAATAAGATTGTTACTGAAACACTTGAAAACAATAACGATCTTAAAAGAGAGCTTAACACTGATGACATGATCAGGGATGATGAATCTGTTAAATTTTATACAGGCTTACCAAACCTTGCTTGTTTCAATTTAATCTTAGGGCTAATTCATCCCTTACAACCCAAAGGGCTTTTAAAAGACTTTAAGGTTTCTTCAGTGTACTTGTTGGTCTTTCCCAGAAAATAGTTAGATTATCTGGAAAGGTGACTTCTGGAAATATTGAGAGGTTCCTACTCCAGTTTGATTTCAATATGGATCCTGTGTCTGGCAAAACACCCTCATCTGTGGCAAGTAATTTGGCCATGATAAGATTTCATTTCATTTCATTTTCACTTTCCCCTTCAGACACTTTCGCAAGCTTCATTAAGTGAGCATTAAACGCCAGATCAACCAAATCAGACTTTTTTTTTCTTGAAGGAAGGTTTGCAACTATTGCAACTTCTGACGCTGAATATGTTGTAGATTCCCCTCACCTTCCTCTTCTGACATGACTATGTCCACATTGATTATTTCGATTTACTGTTAACTCGAAGAAACTACCATTTTATACTGAAAACCGATAATAATCCAAGAAACCGGTGGAAACTTGAGGATACAAACAAACAAAGCTTGATTCGAATGAATTATGTTCCCTGAAGCCTCATGTCAGTGTTGAAGTTTAGCTACCAGTCTCTCATGCTGAAATATATAGAAATTGAGCTATTGCTCTGTCACTACAGCAACGTCAAGGTTTGAGATTTTCTCCATTTAAACTTTTTGATTTGGTTTTGTAGGCCTGTAACTGGCTAGTGGGCATTACAGGAGAATTATGTCCTAAAATTAGCCAATCAGAGCACATACGATATCAACAGATAATAAGGTTATGATCCTCTTCACAGCTTAACTTGAGTTGTCTCCAAATTTTCTGTTAAAATATGCACACGCATGCCCTACTCAGGACCACAAATGGTGAACAAGAAGATAATCTTGGTTGACTTTTGACAATTTCTAGAGGTACATAGGTAAATAAAGTGACGATGACAAGGTAGTATACAGTACCCTTGCTGGCAGCTAAGAATTATTATGAGTGACGTCCCTTCCCACAAGCATAAACCAATACAGTACATGTATTTCTTTTGTCTGATAGTTAGTTTCTACCACCAAAAAGCCTCATCAACAAACATGAGATGAGGGCTTATCATAGAAATTTGCCAGTATGATTTTTTTCTACCTGGAAGAACTAAAATAATTGAATTAGTGGTTCAAAAGTCAAGAGCTTTGTATTGACTTGATTGTGCTTGTGCTTTAGGCTCTGTACCTTGACACTGACACGATTGGAACTATTAAAGCCACTGGAACCAGGCTTAACAGAAGTTATTATTTCAGTCTCTATGCAGGTAAACAAAAAAAAACTGAAATATTATTTAATAGCTTAACACAATATTTATGATGAAATATTGCCATGAAATCACAGACTGGATCGTTCTTCATCTTATCTAATGTAAAAGAATTATTGACTTACTGCACCAAAAAAAATGTTCTTGTCACTTTGAACAAGGAAGAACTTGGAATGATCTCTTTGACACACGCTTTTTAGTACTGAATCATGATCTTTTTATAAATGCAACTTTTTATTACCTAGCTTTTGTGCGTTGTTAAAAAATGCTTCTCAGGATTGGACCCCATGACCAATGGATTTATCTGTTTTGTGGGCCTCATCAATACTCTTTCATAGCTAAATAAATGAAAATTAAAATATATATATCCACACAGATCACTCTCCAATAGGAATCTCAAAAATTCTGATACAAATTTATACAAATAAGCATAACTTACAATTAAAACAATGTAGAAAGTAGGGCTATGTGAATGCATGCGCTAACTGGTGTAAAGAATAAATGTGATACCAGTTGAATGCATTGTGTCTATAATACAGGCAACAAATACAAGGAAGCATTGATGTATTTGTAATTTCAATATAATTGTATATCATCTTCAGACTGAGGTGACGTACAGGTAGCAGAGATTTAAATACTGCAAGATGGTAAATTAGCATTAATATGCTCATGAAAATACAAAACAAAGATATTATCAAGAGAATAGCATAGTTCCCTACTGGGTTTGTGGCAAGAAGCAAGCAAAATGTGGGATTACCGACAAAGGCAGAAGGTTTAAATTACTGTTAGTATGTGTTGCTCTCAAAACACAAAAATATGATTTGTTTATGCTAGGAGTGTTGACAATGTGCTGTCAACATTCAGGATATGTACAAAATGTATAACGTCTTGTAGGAATGGTTTTCTTGGTTTCCTGTTTTGACCCTTGTCTTGTTCCTAGGATGTCAAGCAACCATTTTTTGTTACGATTTTTTTTGTGGAGAGGTGGTTGTCGTGGAAAGGGGAAAATAAGAGTAAACATATGGACTGTGCACTGAGATAAAAAAAAAGTTGCCATTGTAGAAAGTCAACCATTAGTGGAAATTAGACTTCTCAGCATACACATTGATGGACATTCGTTCATTCTAGATTTGACATCACAGCTTAACTCTCCCCATATTCCCCATGCATCGTTGTGCGGGCATAGTAATTCAGGATTCAACTAAGTCAAACAATTTTTGTGGCAAATTACTCCACAAAATAAGCTTTTTTATTTTTATTTTAAGATTTGAGAGGTTAGATGCACTTAAAATAAATTTCTTAATGTGTTCTTCCCATTGTAAGGTGCTTGGTCAATTTGGATGGGTGTGGCTCCTCTACAAACATTGAAGCTTGGTTTCAGGGACAATTATGATAGTCAATAGTAACTACTGACGATCAATATTAATCAATGTCAACATTTTAGATTATCGATGCCTAGGAACAAAATCAGTTCTGTTTTATTACAGAGTTCTCGTAGGATACTCAGATCCAATGAAATAGATCTTCCATCCACTGGGTTGATTGACACTGAATTGGATTTGTCTTTTTCTCTTCAGGTTGGTAACTTACCAATTAATTATTTTTCCGTTGGCCATCATTATCATGAAAATCACAGATCTATTCCACAGGAGAGATAAATGATAAGTTCTTACTGTAGCCAGAAGCCTTGTCCACTGTCCTGTTATCAGGACTGTGATATCAAGTCACCTACCAGATAAGGCTATGATATCATGGTCACTTGGCCAGTGAATACCTAATTGTACTTTGTTTTGTTTCTATGGCATTTCAGGCTTGTTTGCTTTTGTCATGAGTATTTTGGCAAGAGTTAGTTCAGCCAAGATGCAAACCATGACTCAACAAAACTTGTCTGATGTGCCACCAAAGTGTACCAAAATAATTCAAATATTAGTTATTAAAACACTGCGTATACACCATCCTATACATGTAACCCAGAGAGTAAAGCAAACAAGTAAGTCAAACCAAACATCTGGCCAAAAAAAGAAAGATATATACTATCAGCATTTATAAGAGTCAAATCTCAATATTTCATATGTTAGCCTGCAGTACAGGTGTATTTGGCACACAAGTGCACATTTTTGTATTAGGCTGCCATCTTGGATTTGACTAAAATAAATGTGAAAAATTGGAGCAAGGGAAAACTTGCCAAAGGAATAGGTGCAAGGTTGGTGGCATTAAAAACCTGGGCTACATGTACATGTATTGAGCATTCATTGAAAAATGACCCCCACACTGCAGGCTAGTCTTACGTTTAATGCAATTGAAACCTTTAGAATTCAGTGTCCATGTACCGATACATCTGTACATTCATGTAGATGAGGTTTTCAAACTTCCATGTACTTCTTAACTTACTTATAACTCGGGGGATACTTGTTTTACAGAACCATTAAAATAATATTTCTTTCATAGAACTTGCCAAATTTATACAGTGTAGATGGCATCAAGTTCTTAAGGTCCACATTCTTCTACAGGCCTAGCAGTATTATGGGTAATTTCATTGCCTTCAGTTGTAACAAGTAGTCCTGTGTGTTTTGTTTCTGTTCAGTACCCACACTTCTTGAAGAGAGCAGGAAACAACCTTCAAATTATGCTTCAAAGACGTAAGAAGTACAAGAATCGCACCATTCTTGGTTTTAAAACACTAGCAGTAGGACTTGTCAACATGGGACAGGTGAGATGAGAACATCACCTTCATTAATGTGACATTCACATGTTTAGTGGTGGTATGGTTTTTTACCTGCACTGTTTACTAGTACTGGAAAATGTTCATTGACTAGCAAGAGGTGTGTTCTTAAATCAATGTTCTGGGCAGACATGTAATTTAATTTGGTTGGACAAATACATCTTTTGACCCAAGCTATAAAAATACTTAGTAATGCATTATCAGGTGCTTTTTTAGCATGCATTCATGTCACATTTTATGCAGTTGGTCAAAGCAAAGTAATTGGCAGATTTGTTTGATTTGTGATTTTTTATTGTTTCAATGAAAACAAACAGGTTTTAAACAGTATGTTTTTTTATAAAACACAACTGAGGAAAGTCATTTTGGTGCTCAGACATGGTGTCTGATTGTAAAGTAAAATTAATCACACAATTTCACAAATTTGGTTGGATAATGTTTAATGAATGACATGTGTCTACCCATTGGTAGTTGTTTTGGTAGTATTTCTGAACATTTTTGTTCATGATTTGACTAGCTAAATGCTCTTGCATGGCTTGGCGGGGCTTCTGTTTATCAATTTTCATGAATGACTTGACAACATGGATGTTTTTTGAATGATTTCTTTCCAGGTTCTTCAGCACTCTATAGACAACCAGCTGAAATTGTACATGAAGGGAAGTCCTGTTCCAGTTGCCCAAGTTACAGTCAACTCACTTACCAGGTTCAGTAAATTATAATCCAGCGTTTTCTTTTCTTTAGTGTGCAGTTATCACTTATATTAAGGTAAATACAACAGTGCCTGATACAAGACTTGAATTTCTACATAAGAAACTTCACACAAGTCAGCTCATGATAGTTTCTGGCTGCAAAGAAAACAAAAGTTTATAGAAGAAACAAAATGAGTAATCAATGACTTAAGGACGTTCGCACGAAAATTTTCTACTCGATAGATTTTTTTTAAACTTCTACTGCGGAGAGATAATGACCTACTTGTTTCAGAAATGAAATAAAAATTGGGGGTCACCGGCTTCGTTTCAGAGATATGGCGTGTG
>Ga0126337_10001931_pt1 | contig 12930 bp, 11 predicted proteins | sample DipCmetagenome_FD_92527 | JGI IMG/M metagenome (GOLD analysis project Ga0126337, IMG submission 92527) | Coral microbial communities from La Bocana,Puerto Morelos, Mexico - Diploria C A metagenome | ecosystem: Host-associated > Invertebrates > Cnidaria > Coral | place: La Bocana,Puerto Morelos... | reverse complement strand
TTATCTCAATGATGTTTTTCCATAATGTATGCTCAGATGAAAAGGATGGCTGTAAGGGTGGGCTAGACGCTGCTATAATTAATGTGACATTAATTTAGTATTTATCTGGTGGGCAAAATTCTATTTGTAGAAGGTAAAAGTCAGGGAATTTTGAAAAGGGATGTCATTAGCAACCATGTAAAATTATTCAGCTTGATTTTTCAACAGACTGTGTGTCTCTGGGATATTAGCAGCATTGCAAAGGTATGAAACAGTGTGTTGTAACATTTGAGGATGTAATATTATACAGTGCTCATTTTATGAACAGGAACTTTCTTTTCAATAATTGTGATTGACATTTTACATGTTGCTTATTAATATTTTTGATGAGAAAATTTATTTTCTTTGTTGAGCTAGGAGGCCAGAACACTGGAAGCAGCACGGATATTCACTGGGCACACAGCAGTTGTTGAGGTATCTCAATATTAACCAACTTAATATAGCCTAAAAACTTGTGAATTTCTTTAGAAATCAAAACTGTATGTTGTTGTAACTGTGCAAAGTCCAGGGCTGTTATTAACATTTGAGTCACCTGTAGCCTTGTTTTCCACATCCATAGGAAATTTGTTACTTTGTGGGTGAATAGGATCGCCAACAGACCATTTCCCCTGTAACCATAGTTACATCAAGGGAAAATCTAGTATACTTGGCTGTAGCTAGTGCTACAGGTTATTGCCATACTGACCAAGCTGTCAGTCTCAAAGAAGTTAACCCTTTTCTCGTTGTTTTAGGATGTATCATGGCATCTTCTGCATGATAGTTTGTTTGGATCAGTAGCTGATGACCACAAACTTATGATGTGAGTATGAGAGATAACAAATTGCAACCGGCAACACTTATGTTTTCCAGAAGACATGAATTTTGCAATAAATTCCTTATCACAAATCTGATTTAGCTTTAACTGCTTGAACTTAAAAGGCAACATGGGCAAACATCAGATTAAAGGGTAATTTTGCTTTCCCCAGCTGGGACACACGTTCGACAAACAGTTCCAAGGCAACACACACAGTGGATGCCCACACCGCTGAAGTAAGTGCTATGAGCTTTCACATCCTCTTTCTGTAAACTGTGATGTACGAAGAAAAAAATAGTGGACACAGTAGAACATCAATGTTACCAATGTCTCTAAATTTGTTCTCAAGGTTTGTATTAAAATTATTATATGTCCTGATTTGTAATTTATTACTTTCATGTTTTGTAGGTGAACTGCTTGTCATTTAATCCATACAGTGAGTTCATTCTTGCCACGGGATCTGCAGACAAGGTGATAAATATTTTTCTAAATATTCATGTGAGGGAATAGATGTTCTCCAAAAACTGAGGCTTGAAAAAATTATTGTAATTGTATTGTTAACATAGAAAGATAGTTAGTACTTTACTTTCTACTATTGAGGCATTAAGACAATGGTTTTCCATTGGCTGTTCTTAAGGTAATCTAAACACAACTTTGATCAAAGAGAACAACCAATGATGGTTAGATGTTTCACTGCTGGTTACCCTGACAGTAACTAGAGAAAATTCACATCTTATTACACACTCGGAGATCTCCAAGAGTTCTTTGTTGGGCTACACAATCAGTACATGTATAAAATTTTCTTTTTGGCTGAAACCAGCATTGCCCTCTCACAGGTGCAAGAAATTAGTTCACCATGAAGAATGTTTGTTTTGTCTGTCTACTTCTATGTTGATGACCTTTGTTGTGATGTTATGTTTACAGTATAGCCATTATGACTGAATGAAGTATTGATGTCTTCTTTGTTTTGTTTTTTTCTTTTCTACCTTGTAGACTGTTGCATTGTGGGATTTAAGGAATCTTAAACTAAAGCTTCATTCCTTTGAATCACACAAAGATGAAATATTCCAGGTATGATTAGATACATTATGATATTGTCAGTGAATTACACTGTGTTTAGTCCTTGGGTAGACTTAAAAAATAGCAACAAAGATAACGTGTTACTCTTCAGGGGCTCTAGTGGTTACTATTATGATCTCAAGCTTCAGAAGTAGCACATTTGAGTGCCATACTGATCTTATTGCCTTTTGTTGTGTTTTTGGTCAAGAAATGCTGAAATCCTCCCTGAGGAGTGAATTAATTCATAAAACTTAGACTTTGCATTTCAGTAGTGCTAATGGTGTATTCAGAAAGTATCTAGTAAACTGTGCAAACTCTAAATTCTGCAAGCTCTCTAGATGAGAACGGCTTGTGATTTAAGAATAAAAAAAAAAAAAAGTTTTTAAATAAAAAATATGTAATTTTTTTTTTTTTAATTGCAGGTTCAGTGGTCTCCACACAACGAGACAATCCTAGCTTCCAGTGGTACAGATAGAAGACTTCATGTGTGGGATTTAAGGTAATTTGGTTACTCTAACTCAGGTGGTGTTTATTGTGATTAAATAGAAAATTGAATAAATAGATAGATTATTAAAATGTCACTAGGAAATTTAGCTTCAGTAGAAAACAGAGAATTTCTAACTTAACAGGCACAGCAAAAGACTTTAAGCCTGGGTTGTCAATAAGGGGAAATACATGCATAAATAACACAACACCACCAACCAGGGTCCTAATCCTGACTGCTCGATCCAGAGTTAAGTGTGTTAATTTTAAGGCCACCACACCCTTACAAGATTTTTTAGTTTACATGTGAATGATAAAGAAATTTGTGTATTTGGTAGCAAAATTGGCGAGGAACAGTCATCGGAGGATGCTGAAGATGGACCTCCAGAACTTCTGGTATGCAGTGCTCTGTTTGTTGCTATGGCCATAGCTAGTATAAACCAAGGCATGTGCCTTGGTAAAAAGTTTTGAAGTTTTTTATTTATTTTAGGATGCTGTTAGAGGCTACATGTATACAATAAAAGAAATTAACCAAATGACTTTTTATCTAATAGATTTTTGCCCTTCCTTCATGTGTAAGATTTCTGTGTATTTTGATCTCTAAAATGCCTTTTTTGCCTTAACTTGTTTCAGTTCATTCATGGTGGCCACACAGCTAAAATTTCAGACTTCTCTTGGAATCCAAATGAACCATGGGTACTTTGCAGTGTCTCCGAGGACAATATTATGCAAGTGTGGCAGATGGTAAGCACTAACAAATCAGGGAAAAAACAACAACTAAACTCATAGCCACCATCCATGGGTATGTTTTTAATGAAAAATATTTTTGTCAAGAAAAGCATTACTTCAGCTTTACACTGTATTTTAGTTGGATCATAATAGATGTAAGTTATATGGGGGGATGAATGTTCCCTTGATTGCTTGAAACTTTCACTTTTTCTCACTTGTTCCCCAAAAAATTCCATTGTTCCCGAACATTTTTGAAGAATAAAGATATCCCTTGTTCCCTTGAAATTCATGACTGTGTGCTGTGAACACTTGTGATATTTTGACAGCAGTTTTTGTCACTGTACGGTCTCCTGTTAAAAAGTATTGTTACATCTGTCAGTAATGGTTCTTTTCAGTGGCATCCCTGGAGTTGAGAAAGAACTCATAATTATATTATTATTATTATTATTAATTCATTACACAGCATTCCATGTGTACAGTTGACTTTTGAATTACGCCAAGTCATCTGATTGGGAGGAATGCAAAAGAATAATGGCAGGGTATTACCTTGGTTTAAAACTCACTAGATTTTAGTGTTGTTTTGTCCCCACGTTCTGCCAGACAGGAGAACCTTTTCATAAAGAATGCCAGGTGAAGAGTTGTCCACCATAGGATAGCTTTATTATTGCATATTTTGCTCTTACTGTATTTTTTTCTTTCTATTATTTTAGGCTGAAAACATTTACAATGATGAAGAACTTGACACTCCTGCATCAGAGCTAGAATCAGGGGCATCATGAAACCTTCTTTGCGCTGGTTAATTAAATATATCATCTTAAGAGCCTTAAACTCTGTTCACAGATCTTAGTTTCATAAGGCGTGAATCAAGCAGCGCCCATTTTTCATCCAGGGCAAACAACAGTGATGTCTAGATGTTGGTATTCCTGATCAATTTGTAAAGTTCTATAGCTAGGGATGTTCAATGTTGGTTATACATTGTTGTGTTCAGATCTTCAGTGTAAGTAAGCTCTGTCTTCGACAACTCGTGCTTGTGCCTTTGAAATTCAGCAACAAACTAAATCTGCGAACATTTTACTTTTTCTCTCCTAAATTTTCATGTTAGGATAAAAACTGTTAAGGGACAAAAATAAGGCCGCTCTTTGTGCTCTGGAGGCAAGAGGAAAATGAGAATGACCTGGCTACAGTGATATTCTCCCTACTGCTCTGTGGTATGGAGAATTTCGTTTTGAATCAGTATCTTTACTGTCACTATCCTTTTCATAAGAATGCAGATGTTGTACAGAAGTTGTTTTCATCATTAAATTGAAAGGTTTCACTCTTACCCAGTGGCAATGGCTTTTAGCTTTCATTTTTTTGTGTTCATAGAACTGGTGTGCTTTATGAATGAATGATTGAATAAACGGATGGACTGACAGACTCACCGGCCGGCCGGCCGGCCGACAAACTGATCGGCCAGCACCAACCGACCGACCGACCAACCAACCGATCTTCGAAATAACTGCAGTGACTCCCTTACTACAATGATCTTTTTAATATTCGGCAGAGCATCACTCATCTCGTATTACAAAATGTTTGACTAATTGCGCGCGCTGTGATTGGTCAGTTCGAGTTCATTGTAGCTCCACGCGGCTTACGTCACACTCGTGCTTTATCGAGTTATAATGCACGCTGCTTACGTCACGAGTGTGAGCGCGCGCAACTTCCTTAGTAGCATTTTATAAAAGAAATAAAAAACTTCGTCGTGTATTGTCGAGTTATATAAGTACTTGGGATTTTTTAAGAACTCTCGAGAAGTGCGAGAAACACTCGGCTGCGCCTCGTGCTTCTCTATGCACTTGTCTCGTGTTCTTAACAATTCCCGCGCGATATAACTCAACAATGCACTCGGATGCGTTTTTTATTTCTTTAACAGTTTCTTCTGTTGAGTTATGAGGATGACCGAATTCAATAATTTTCGAGATTTTGATCCTACTCTCTTAATAAGCAGAATAAGTCTCTTAACTGAAGCTAATTGTGATGAAACACATTGTAAGCCTTATCTGGCGAAACTGTATCTTGCATGTAACAGCAATACATATGCGGAGCTACAAGAAACTAGTTCTTTTAACACCTTTAAGAACAGGTAAATGCTTTCTTACGCTATTTAGACTAGACAAGCATATATGAAATTTGACGCGTAACTTCCAATAAGTAATCGCAAACTAATGACTGAATCTGGTACTAAATTCACCAACTTTTCTTTTGTCCTAAATACGAAATTCTTAGGAAAGGGTTAAACAACATTAAAACTATCATGTACCGAATCGTCCTAAAACTAAAAAAAAAAGCTAGCTGCCAAAGAATCAATGAATTCTCAAGTGTTCATATTCAGTTGACGAAGTTCATGTTGTCAGGCTTCATACAACAATCTATTATCAAAAGCAGATAGATGTAAATTGATTTGTATCTATGCCTTTAATGCATTCTTGGCATTTCTTGTCTAGTGTTGCAATACTGGAAGAATTTACGCTCACGCAAACATAGCTACTTGTTCAGTTTGATGATCTAACCTAATATTAATATTGTCTGGGTACGTTCCTTTGGGAAGATCTGGATCAGGGTCAATGATCCAAGATCACTCAGATCAAGGTGCAACGAAGGCCCCGTCAACAGACAGAAAAGCAACATAAAAACGTGGCCTTATTTCTCCGGTTGTAGCATGTACTATCCACACCAATCCGTCACGAAAACGAGCTTTTCGAAAACGCTCTTACTACCGGAGGAATTTGAAAATGCCAGCTTTGCATTTGAGTGTCAATGGAAAACATTTTGAAAACAGAGCTTTCAGAAAACGATGACATCTCATGTGTTTTCCCTGCAGGGCATTACTCAAACAGAAATCCAAAATGATCACTGATCACTGTAGTAACATGAAGTACCTACTGACCGCTGACCAGGGTCGGAGGTGAGAGTGGTAGGAATCGATCGTAGGCTCTATATTAAAGTATGTTGTGTTTCTTGTTGTCTTGCTGCCTTTCCGGACTCAACAATCACTGGCGAAGTGTGGACTGAAAAATGACAATTTATGCGTTTTCAGTGTGAAAACGCTGTGTTCAAATTATTCCGGTGTGATGCGGAGGGGGCCTAAAAAAAACTTATGAATCCTTGCCCAGAATGAATTCATTGCGGTTTCCTTTGATTTACAGTGATCCGAATAATCCAGTTGGATGATTGATCCTGATCCGGGACATCCTAAAGGAACGTACCCATAATCTATGCTTCGTCAAGCAACTCGTCTTAGAACTGAAAATAAACTGTAACGATAGTAAATACCAAAAGAAAACCCAAATCTGGTAAGTTTCCTCCACTAACACATGGCTTCTCTCTTTCATCCTGCACAAAAGCGATCCTGTTCTCTACTCCGGTCATAATGGGAGATTTTGCCTTGAAATAGTCCACCATCACCTGATCATCGGTTATGTTGCCAACTTGATGAGAGAGTTTCTTCTCTTTGATAACACTAAGTCCCGCTCCACCCTCGGCCATGTAGGACGATAGAATTACTTTGTACACAGCGGACTGGTTAAGAGCTTTATACGAAGGGTATTTACAGGAAGCACAACGAACCTGGATTGCCACCACTCTGTTGCCAGACGGCTTTTCCATGTCGTACTGTATTTGAAGTCCTACAAGTCAAGGCGAAAGTTGTTTTCAAGAGGCTGCCATTGATACCTTAATAATTTTCATGGGCTGGGATTTAACATTACCACGTTAATTTTTACTGGGCAATCGTGTTGGGTACATTCACGAGGTCTTTTCTTGTTGCCTCCATTTCACTCCCAGGGGATATTTTCTCCTATTAATACGGAATGTTTCTACGATTTTCGCATCCACATCATGTTCTTGTTGGCTTTGGGTCAAGTTGAGATAAATTACCTGAGATTTTACGGAAAATGGGTGGCAAAAATTGGAGCTATGTCCACGTGGCGACCCAGCTAGCATTCAAATACTTCATGCTTCTTCGTTCTGGTGCATGTAGAACAATACAATGAACTGCATTTGTTCAACGACTCCAATATTCTTGGAATGTACATCGCTTTAGAATAAAGGTCGCCTCCTATTTATTCCTTAACTCTTTCAAATAGTACAATAGTTAACTCTGCGTTCGAATCCAGTGCCCCATCTGCCCGACGCATATCGCAAGTTGCGAATATCACCCCAATCCTCCTGGATATTACGCTAGCTCATCGAGTGCACCACTCAGAAATTCAATTCTCCGGTTACCCATTTATAAACTCGGGTGAACAGAGGCACCGTAGGGTGAGTTGGTGACGTTTGTTTGACGTGAAGGCGCATATTGAATGAAGGACAATAAATTGAATCACTACCGTGAAGTCGGTATCCTGGATAGTCCGTAGTAAAAGGCTACACTATTTTCCCCGTGTGACCAGTTAAGTTATACCTCCGAACTGAAAAAAAAAATATTGCTAGTCACATCATAACATTTTCAGAGCTAACTATTTGCAATTAGGTAGGATTGTGTTGGACGCTCAGACTACTATAAACTGAAAAACTGAAACTGAAATCTTTAAAACGCACCTGAGACTTGCAGAAATGATGCACTGGGGTTGCTTTCGTCGTACTTTGAAGCCACCTGTTCAAAAACCTGCACAAGGTCCTTGCCTTTAAGTTCCACGATGTCCACCGTGTTTTTGTAGGGGAAACTGTTAGCTATATAACCATACGTGACATTATCTGTGAAATAGAAACATATGCTATGTCTAACTGAAATGTTTAGAGAACGTCACAGCACGTGAATTTTGAAAAGTTTAGCCTAAACGTTGCACTCTCTTCCTTGCGATTCGACACTTAAACTAGCTTCATTGAAAAAGGTCATTTCAAATTGTACCATCTCTTCGAAGGTTCATCACTAGCAGAATATTAAGGAGATAACAATTTCGGAAAAAAAAACGTGTCCGAAAATATAACCATCCGAAATTTAATATATACCTCATGGTCTCTTGCTACAATACACTATTCAGAGATCATTAACCCAATTTGAGCTCCAAAGCTATAATTAGTTTCCTTTAATAATTTTCCTAAATTTGAACGCTTGAAGTCCGAACTTTTATCGTCCGAAAGTTTTTGCGAGTAATGTATACTCATTAGCGCTTTGTAATTTTGTGATTTTTTTGTAGTTTTACCCCCCCCCCCCCCCCCGGGGTAAAAATTTTTGTCTTTTATTTTCCCCCCCCCCAACCTTTTGCCTTAAAACAAATTTTGAGGTTTAAATGCCGAATTTTTTTCTCCCGAAATTTTTTTGGGTTAATTTTTTTCCTTTTTGCCTTTTTAATTTTTTGTTTTTTTTTTTGTTTTTCCCCCCCCCCCCCCCCAGGGGTAAAACCTTGGCTACTTAATTTGCAGCACACAGTACCTTTAGCGTTAACGAACATTGATGAGGTAATGCTTCCACTGTTCTGAATCGCAATACTAGCCGTCGTCCACTGTGATTCACTCGCAAATTGTTTAGCGTAGTGAAACACAAATGCATCTGTGACAACGTTTCCTAAATTGCATTCTTTGAGCATACATCCAGGTTTTCTTGCATCAAGAAACACATAGCTTGTCCCCACTTTGACCTGAATGATAAAAAATTGTCTTTTTCATTTCCTCGCATTTATAACAAGACACTGTGCTGTTATAATATAGTATCTCATGGTACTGGCTTCCTAGCTTCCAGCAACAAAACTAAATCAATTGCACTTCCCCGCTTTTCTGCTTTAAGTCCTGATTGGTAACTAACCTGTCCATAATTTGTGCATGCTCGCTTTTTTTTCGCCTATCGTTTTCACACGAGTGAAACAGTAGCTCAGAAATTGGTTTGTTCCAGGCGTACGGTTGGTAGTGGAGAGCGCGGCGCCGGCGCGAAGAACGAGTGGGAAAAAGGCGAGAGTTATGAAGTACTCTTTTCGCCAGATCTCCTCGTTTTCACGCTCGCCTCGATCCTCTCGCCCCAAAAAACCGAGAGTCTGGAACCAGATATTAAGAATTCAGTTTGCATCCGCAGGATGATTGCATCACAAATTAATAGTTGTACTGTTTTTTAATGCTCATAACTACTGCTAGTCTCCTTCGCAGCCTCGATTCGCAGCCGTTTTTTGGGATGTCACGCAACGCTTCCCGTTGCGTGACATCCCAAAAAACGGCTGCGAAGGAGACTAAACTACCACTAAACGAGGCACAGAAACTAAAAGGTGACGCGGGTTCTGGAGAAGACAGAATTGAAGAATATGTCTCTAACCTCAGATACTTTGGACACCTCATTTTTCATTTCTTGAACCTGCTGGAGGACGGCTGGATCTTTTTGTACTGTGTTATCCAGTAAAACAGGATTTCCACTCCACTTGATCACTTCACCATCAGCATCAAAATCGACCTTTAGCTTTCCGAGGTATTTACCATAAGCAAAGTCCTGAACAACTAACACCTTGGCATCAGGGTTACTATCTGGTGTAATAACCAAGGGATACGGACCGTACGGCTTTTCAGTGGACGGGGGTGTGCCTAGAATGATACGAGGGGGAAAGACATTTTAGGCAATCCTTCGTTGTTGGAATGCAGCAGTTTTCATTTGACTGTGGCGTAAAACCAAAACTTAAGCAATTACAATAGTCGATCGCAAAAGACGCAAACAAACAAGTAAATGATGAGGACACAAAAACAATTAACCTCCCCCCCCCCCCCCCCCCCCACCCACCGAAAAAAAAAAAAAAAAAAAAAAGAAAAAAAAAAAAATACCCCCCCCCCCCCCCCCCACCCAAGAGCGGGAAAAAAGCATAAGAACTGAAACGCGCGTGATCAAAAACCCATTCTCGTTTTACATCTGATTGGTCGCAATTATTTCCGACCAATTTCAGCGCATAGAAGTTTAAAACTAATCTCGCGACTCAGTTGAAGACTACTCTAATTATACTGACAAGCGACAGGGTTGGCTAAAATCGGTGTTGATTAACATTGAGGGCCGTTATCACAGAAAAGAGACTCTATTATGTACAATACTGGAATTGATAATATAAAGAATCTGTTTCTACAATGTCGCATTTGTCGCTCCAAACTTAGGTTTTTAGTTTAAGACGAGTACGATCCTTGCACTGTGCCATTACCTGTGTACAGGAAAGTATTTGTGTGTCCTCCCACCACGATATCCACACCGTCGACTTCTTTGGCGATTTTCTTGTCTACGTCTATACCAGCGTGGCCAACGGCAATTATCTTGTTGATGTCGCGCTCGTTGAGTTCGTTTACAGCTCTTCTAACAGAATCTACCTCGGGTAGGAACTTCACGTTTGGGCCTGGTCCAGGTTTTGATAGCCTTAAATTAAAAACAAACAAAGAGAGCACAAGCCGTGAAGCATACAAGATGTAGCAAAGTACAAATGCCCCAACTAATATGTACTATACACCTACTTCTCAGTTCGTACGTCGCATTTGTGATGTGTCAAACGTTTGAGCAGGGCGCGATTTTATGAATCCAGGCTCGTGGACATTTCTCCGTTCGTAATTTGACTCACTCCATCCGCTCCTCAGAATACTATAAGTCTCGTAAATAAGTATTAATATACCCGTGAGTTGAATTCGTGAGTTACTGAAAAACTGTGAGGTGCAAGGCAGGGTTTCATGTGTGTTTGTGGACTCACGCCATGCCCCACTCATGTAGCCAATCACAGCGCAGGATTTGGTTTATGTCTGATAAGATGTCTTATAAAGTCTGAAAACATGAACAAGATTCGGAACTACGAATAAAAGCAAACGCACCCATAAGGTGGGGAACATGCGAATTAAGTTTAAGGAAGGGTTAAAAGAAAAAAAAGTTTTTTAACACCAATAGACAGTTGAACGCCCCCGAAAGGGCACCCTACGTTGGTGGGTATCTGTTTGGTGTACGTCTACCAATTTCTAACTTCAAATTCTTATTTTAAAACAACATAACATCTTCAGAATTTCCTATTTCCATAAATTTCACTTATCCTTTAGGAAGAATATTTATTCCCAGATACACCCAAAAATCACCAGAAAATTTGAAAAAGCCAGAAACGTAGTTGTGTGATATGAGCAGAGAGATTTTTGATTGCTTGAAACGTGAGCGAGATATTTATTTTGCGTTAAGACCATAATACCCAGCCAAAATACGGCCTTCGGGTGTTCGCCCGCCTTTAAAAGATATAAAAAAATAGTCCAAGACTTACATTTTAGTGCTTTGCAGTACATATCCAACCACTCCAATTTTCTCGCCTCCGACATCAAAAACCTTCGACTTGGTAAACAAGGGAGGTGTTTTTGGCCATGCAGGTTCTTTGCTGACATCCAGATTTGAAACCACCACAGAGAAATTCACGCGACGTAGGAAGGAAACCAGGTTGTCGACGCCATCATCAAACTCGTGGTTTCCAAGGGCCTGGTAAAACATGGAAGCATAACAAGAATGTTAGACTTAGAAGAAAATGCACAATTCTGCAGTACCCGCATGCATGGTCTGGGGCCTAAGCACATGAAAGGGTGGAGGATGGAGGGGGGCGGGGGGCGCTAGATAGAATAACTTTTTTTCCCAATGGGTTATGGGAAATCCGAAAACCCACATTTCCTGCATTTTATATCCATAACTTCTTCCTCCAGGCTCATAAACAATTTGAGGATTATGATTGCTGAATAGCCGGGATACCCAACATGAAGACATTATATGAAGAACACAGCTCCAGATGCGATAGAACTTGTGAGTTATTCTTAAGGTAATTTTCACGGCTAATGGATGGGTTTTAAAACTTTCGCCCTAATTAGGCCTCAGGCCCGCGCTGCAAGAACATATTCTGGTTTCCAAACTGCTTGTGGTCCCTTGCAAAGAAAGCCAGACGCTCTTGGGACTCGTCGCGTATACTCGTCACGGTTGCATTGTAGTGTTGGCGTAACAAGCTATAAAAGTCTGCTAAATTCATATTTTGCTGCTCAAAGAGATATCTGAGGGCAGGCAGATGCCTCAATACCCCAGAAAAACACACATACTGAGTTAAAAGTAAATTATATAAGATCCAACCGCGACTCCAGCCATTAACAATTTGTCTCACACGTTTTTTCATCATCATTGCTATACATTCTATACATTTTTACTCTGTTATTTTTTCACACTTGGCTGCGTTCATATATTCATACATCTTCGTCCGTTATATTTCGTCAAAGGCGGGAAGAGCTGATAGCCTGAAACTCACGTTTTATACAACTTTTAACCAGACATGGACAGAAATTAGCTTCCATGTTGGAGGAAATACCCGAAGACTGCAGTAAGACTGGGACAAATATGTTTAACCCTGATTAGGAATGTCACATACCAATGCGTCGTACCCAAGCTCGTTCATAAACTTGCTTGTGGCATTTCCGCGGTAAACTTGATACCACAGTGTTCCTGTAAACACATCTCCTCCAGAAACTAACAACGTGTTTTTCTCCTGATATCGAATCTGTTTGAGCATGGTCGCTCTACGCGCCACTCCACCGAAGCACTTTCCGGCCTTTGCATCTCTGGGGTAGCACAGAAAGCCGTAGGAGTCGGTTTCTTCGAATCGCCCGTGATTGTCGTTTGTGTGCAGAAGCGTTAGCGTAAAACCCTGTACCTCGTACAATACAAACGAAAGCAGCAAGGCGGAGATGAATAGTTGGACTCTTATCACGTCCATATCGATGGGCAGACGAGTTTGAAGAGGGTGCCACATCACGATTATGGCGCTTTCGGTGTACAATTATCAGCGTCAAAATCTTTTTACGTCAATCTCATTGGAGACACACAAAAAAGCCAGCCG
>Ga0126337_10001930_pt1 | contig 12931 bp, 7 predicted proteins | sample DipCmetagenome_FD_92527 | JGI IMG/M metagenome (GOLD analysis project Ga0126337, IMG submission 92527) | Coral microbial communities from La Bocana,Puerto Morelos, Mexico - Diploria C A metagenome | ecosystem: Host-associated > Invertebrates > Cnidaria > Coral | place: La Bocana,Puerto Morelos... | reverse complement strand
TTTTTTCTGTTTTCAATATGTATCACGCTCTACCTTAGTGTATCGAGCACTGTACTACGGAAAAATCGAAACACTGACTTCCCAATTAACCAAAACATATGTATTGTAAACAAGAACCGGATAAGACATTGATTATTATCAAACGTGAATAGACACGACCTTTCAAGAGCCGAAAGGAGATCGTGTAACAGTAATTTTAGTACAGAATGTCAAAGTTTAGATACCAAATTCCGACTGAAATCCTCAATGTAACGTATGACAAGTATTTGATGTTTCTTTAGAAATGTAAAGCGATCTTAAAAATTATTTTGGTTTCATATTCGACGAATTTACCGAGGTTGACTAGTCTATTTGAGACCGTGACCGGCAGTCTGATAGTCCCTGACTGATCACAGATACTAGGCGATGTGATGCTCTGCACGAGCTCGGTAAATTCGTCTTATGTAAAGCCGAAATAAGTTTTAGGATCGCGTGACATTTCTAGGCTTTCAGTTGAAATTCGTAATGTTAATATTTAGTATTCGGTTTGTCTCTAGTGCGGATTGGCCCTAAGTGTCGAGCCATTTTATAGTAAGCCCAGGCACGGATATTTCGTCAACAAATAAACCAAACTAATTTTTAGGATCGCTAACTGTTAATTATTCCACGAGTTTGACCATAGGTCTCCTTTGATTCCCAAAACATGATCAGATGTGATCGGTTTGTTAAAAATGAATATGTGTCAGACCATCAGAAATTTCAAAAGGATCCTATCTTCCTTGAAAAACTACGTACAATAACCCCTTAAACCGGTCTAGGCCTTCTGCACAAGGTTGGTTGGACTTTAGGCAATTAATCAGCAGCTCTTCTCTACCATCCGTTACGACGGTCAATTCGCGGCGATTGAATGAGTCTATAATCGCTTGTGATTGAACGCGACCAAAACTAAACATCCACTGTTGTCTCAATACTCTTCCATAAAACGGGGCGAGGGGAGGGGGCGCTTATCTTAAATTTAGGCCGATGGGAGGGGCGCTTATTCAAAGGGGGCGCTTAATTCTTAAGTCACAACTGACAAACTGTCCTCTTGACATAACTTAGTTTTCAAGGTTTTCTACAGCAACTAAAAAGTGTTCCATGTGCGCTTTAGTTCAGTTGAGGATGGAGCGTTTTCTTTATCTAAAAGAATGATGCAGTTACTCCAAAATTAGCCCAAGCTCTCAAGTGAGCTTCCTTGTACATACAGTAGTACTCGGGCTACGCAGCAGTCAAAATAAAAGGATATTTGATGCTGAAAACGGTTATATTCTTAAGCTTAACAAATACGAAGGGGTATTGAATAAAAATAAACCTACCTTGCTCCAGGTGCGTGTTTCCATGGTTCTTGTGAGGTTTCTAGGCAGATTCATGGCAATTTAGGTAGTTTTGGACAGATGAGTAAAGCTAAAAGCTACCTAAATTGCCATGAATCGGCCTAAAAACCTCACAAGAACCAAGGAAATAGATACCAGTGAAAAAGAGTAGGTTTGCCTTTATTCATACCCCTTTTAGGCTTAAGAATGTAACCGTTTCTCCCAGACATTTTCCTAATGTTTTGAGTGTTGTGTAACCTGAGTTGTACTGTATGTACAGAGAAGCTTATTTGCGAGCTTGGACCACCTGCGTGTGTCGATTAGCTAGGTTTATTCTTATTCGCTTGTGCAAACCAGCTTTTACAGTTCATTGGGTAACGACAGAGGATTAAGACATTCGTGTTGTACTTGCGAGTGCACGTTAATATATCACGCTTTCCAAAAGTAGCTGAAGGATTTTCTCTGCCTAGTTCTCAGCTCATTCAGCTCAATGTTGGCTGCGAAGCGGCGAAAGCGAATTGCGAAGCGACGCCATGACGACTTGTTCGCTATGCAGAAAGGGGAAATCAAATAAAACCTTAGACCAGGATACGTTCCAGTTTTATTTTTAAATCTCTGTTTAACTGATTGCTTGCATATTTCGTATTAGATAGACAAGTACTTAATTTCGTAGCTTTTATCTAATTGTTTCTCGATTTTTTTAATCCAGCTGGGCTCAGTATTGACAGAATTCGCCAACTATACATAAGCCGCGAAGGGTGGCTAGCACCGTTTCCTTGGTGCGAAGAGTTTCACTTTCATCTTGACCAAATTTTTGCAACGCTTAAAGTGGTCAGAAGAGAGAAAACAGGAGGAACATTGACAGCCAACATTGTCAACATGTCTGAGATCTTTAAGCCAGTTGAAAAATGTACACAACCAAGAACAGTGCTAATTGAAGGAAAACCTGGCATGGGGAAGACAACGTACTGCAGAAAGCTTGCATATGACTGGGCTACAGGGAAGCTGTGGACTTCAGAGAAGCCAAGGTTCCTAACAGTGCTAATGCTGAGGTGTTGTGATATGAAGTCTAACCTATTGGAGGCCATTGATGATCAACTTCTGCCTCGAGAAGTTGAAGAACACACAAAAAAGACATTCTTTACCTTTCTCCGCCAGAATCAGTCTGACGTTTTACTAGTACTCGATGGTTTGGATGAGGTTCCCACTGATAAATTGTCAGAGTTCAAAGAAATCATTCAGGGCCGCAGGGATCTTCCAAGGTGTTACGTGGTTGCTACGGCACGGCAAGAGGCTGGAATTGAAGTACGAATACACGCTGACACCCTGCTACAAATTGAAGGATTTGATGACGAAGATGCGAAGAAGTTTATCCTCCAGTACTTCGCTAAACTCAGTGAAAAGTACGCCGAAAAGCTCTGGTCAGAAGTTACACGTGATGCCAACCTTAAAGACATGTTGACAAACCCTCTCCACACTGCGCTCCTTTGCCTCGATTTTGATGAAAATGAAGGTAGTTTTCCAGAAAGTAAAAGTCAACTATACCTGGATGTAGCACAATGTATCCTTAGAAGATACAAAAAGAAGAAAGGACTGTCAGAAACCAAAGAGGACGTCATTGAGGAATTCGCCGTTCAACTAAAACATCTTGGCAGTCTAGCATTGAATGGCTTGCTTGAAGACAAGTTGAACTTTGAGGAAAGAGAGCTCAAAGACCATGGAGATGGGTTACCTGAATTCGGATTTTTGTCAGCTCAAACCGGCAGCAAGCTAAGACCAAGTCGGCGTTATAGCTTTCAACACAAGAGTTTTCAAGAATGGTTCGCGGCATATTTTCTTTCCTGTCAGCTTATGGAGAAGGAAATCAGTCCTGAAAGCTTAGTTGCTGACAAAAGATATGCTCATGAGCTGAAAGAGGTACTTCCATACACGTGTGGCTTGCTAGCAGCAGGATGCAAAGCAGCAAGATGCAAAGAAGTCGCAGTAACCCTTACCAAACGTATGATGAAAGAAGTGAACAAGGGAGGTAGAGATGGTTGGTTGAGCGTTTTACTAGAGTGCACAAGAGAATGCAAACAAAAGGACAGCAGTTTTCAAGCCGACTTGGTAAGTAAGCTTGGTTCATTTCTTGAGCTTGAAACTCTGAAGCTACATGATGGAAACCTCAGTGCTGCAAATGTTGCTGTTCTAGCTGATGTGCTTGAATCCAACACAACAGTGACAGAGTTAAATTTGTGTCACAATGACATTGGCGATCCTGGTGTAGCAAGTCTGGCTTGTAAGCTTCAATCCATCACAACACTGAAGGTGCTGAAATTGTCATCTAATGGCATTGGTGATGCTGGTGCGGCAGATCTGGCTCGTGCGCTTAAATTCAACACAAGGCTGACGGACTTGTATTTCTCTAGCAATTGCATTGGTGAGGCTGGTGCAAAATGTGTAGCTGATGCGCTTAAATCCAACAAAACACTGACAGACTTGGATCTGTCTTTCAATGAAATTGGTGATGCGGGTGCAGCAGCTCTAGCGGACGGTCTTAAATCCAACACAACACTAATAGTGTTATATTTGTCTGCCAATGGAATTAGTGATGTTGCAAGAGGCCTGGCTGATGGCCTTAAATCTAATACAACACTGTCGAAGTTAAATTTGTCTCGCAATGCAATCGGTGATGCTGGTGCAGCAGACCTAACAGATCTGCTTAAATCCACAACAACACAGTCGGCTTTGAAGTTGGCTCAATATGGTGTAGCAGGCCCCACTGATCAGCGTAAGTCCACACTCAAAACAGAGTTAAATTTATCTCGCAATGGCATTGGTGGTGCTTGTACAGCAGGTCTGGCTGGTGCGCTTAAATCCAACACAACACCGACAGTGTTGGATTTGTCTGAAAATTCCATTGGTGTTGCTGATATAGCAGATGTTGCTGATGGGCTTAAATTCAACACAACACTGTCAGAGTTAAACTTGTCTTGCAATAAAATTAATGATAAAGGTGCAGCAAATCTGGCTTATGGGCTTAAATTCAACACAGCATTGACAGTGTTGAATCTGCTTGGTAATAAAATTGGTGGTGCTGGTGCAAAAAATCTGGCTGATGGGCTTAAATCCAACACAAAACTCAGAGTGTTAAATTTATCTGGCAATGCCATTGGTGATGATGGTGCAGCACATCTGGCTGGCGCGTTGGAATCCAACAAAACATTAACAGTGTTGTACTTGTGCGACAATGGCATTGGTAATGCTGGTGCAAAACGTCTGGGTGATGGGCTGAAATCCAACACAACACTGACCAAGTTATGGTTGTCTGGCAATTACATTGGTTCTGATGGTTTAAGTGCTCTATCTGGTATGCTTAAATCCAACAGAAATTTGACAGTGGATTTATCACTCTAATCAAATTTGTAGCTGAATTTGAAGGAACATTGACTGATTCCGTACGCGGCATATAATTTCCTTCTTTCATTAGATCAGTACTTAAATCAGTAATATGAATACCGACTTGAGTTGTTGGCAAAACACAAGTATAAATTCAATTTCAGTGAGACGCATAAAATTTTGGAACTACTGACCAGGAGGAAAATAGTTTTGGGGCTAGAAATAGGAATTAGTGTACTGAACGCCAGTCTCCTTTCTTGGCGTCTGTTTTTCCAGACGAAACTGAGCCGAGGACGCCTTGGACTAATCGACTGGCAAATGAAGACTCTGTATTTTTAATTTGCCGTATTTAGTGTTAAAACGTATGCAGAATTGTACTTGCTTCCGATAGTTTAGCATAGGTTTAATAGTGAATGTAAATTGATTATTTCTTAAGTATATCCGAGTTCGATTGTAACGTTTATTTACTTAATGATTAATGATTTAGTTATGACTAGATATGACTGCAAAATGCACAAGCCCTGTTGCGTTAAGTGAATTACTACACTGGGCTATATTCGGAACAGTTCTACGTAGATAATGTTGTAAAAGATGTAATGTATAAATGAAAGTGAATTGTTTGTAATAGAGGTATTTTGAATCTGGGAGAGTTAAGCACTGTTCAGCGATACGCTAAACATTTTAACGATTACGACGGCCGTCAACTACACACCGCGCCAGAAAAATTTCAAAACGGCGAAAATATTCCCATCCACACTTCACTGGATAAATTTAAAAAGGCAGCAATCACCGGTGGTAGAAACTTTTGAGTGAATCTTAAAGCATGCCTGCGCGTAATTAGGCTCTATAATTTAATCCACTCGGTTAATTTTATCTGATAAGGTTGGTTCGTTTCACATGATTAGCGCGTTTACAAAATTTTCTTCTGTCCACACCAAAAGCAAACGCCACTGTTTTAAAATTCTTCTGGTTTGAAGAGGGCTTTTGTAAAGCTCCCACGTTTTTGGTGAGTAGTTACTCTGCACTAGTGTAGACGGTTGGTTTAACCGTAGAAAGGCTTGGGCGAAGAAATAGGAAAAGTTATACCATGTGAGCAGCCTCGCTAGTGGAGTAAAAAAAAATGGCGACAGGTGCGAGTCGAGTGCAGTCATTGCAGGAAGATATCCAGCATTGGCACACGAGCAATGCTCTCTTATAATACAGAAGCCTGCGATTTAAGTAGGTTGGAGGTAGTTCTAAGGTTACCCGTGACGCACCATGAAGTTGAAAAACATTATATGTATGATAATTCTGCTTGTACCCAGGTGAGCAGTTTTCACCCTCGCCAAAGCGCGCCTGGCACCGGTCTTGAAAGTCGAGGAATGAACTTCGTTTCTTTCATCGTGAAACACGTAACGCAGCTGCAAACCATTTTCGTAAGCGGCCAGCTCAAATCACGGGAACTTTTTTCGCGTCCCGAGGGTGTCCGCTTTCGAGAGCTTCGACTGTACCATCAAAAATTGGAGCCGCCAAAATTTCAGTCAAGTTTAATAGTTTTCCTGTGCATACGTACTAAGACATAAGTTTTCTTTACCTAATAGACAACAAATAGACCCTATGCATAAATGGCTGCCATTTAAATTAGCCCAACTAGCCTCTTTTGAGAATAAAATTCCTTTGAATTATCAACTCAAAAACGAGGTTAGTTGAGCTAATTTTAATACTTACAAAAGAATTTTTAATTGGGAGCCATTAATGCATAGGGTCTATATGCTCTACGAACAAGACAATGAAGAATAATAAGAAAGAGAAAGTACTTCAGTGTTTCTCAGCCATACATTGTTAAGAAAGCCATTTCGTTTCTTACACTCACTCTTACGAAAAGAAGAAAAGGAAGAGCACAATATATGACAAGAGTTTTGAGAAATGAAAATATTCTTAGAGCAGATTCTCAAAAAGTATCAGACTTTCTAATCTCAGCCTTGAAAAGTTCGTTAGCAACGCTCTCGTTTAGCGTGAAGTTTTAAGCCTACACTGCGATCATTATACACTACAGTGCCAAAATTCATAATCGGTTTAAGAGGATAATATAACAGGCCGCATCAGTTCGAATTACCTTGTGCCTGTTTCAAAACGAGTCTTCGAGCAACCTCTCATATAAAGATAAGTTTGTTTTGTATGATAATCAACATGCAGGTGGAACACATTTTCATGTGAATGGTTTCGCACGAAGGAAGAAACAAAAAACAACTCGGAGGTGGCTTATTTGTAATGATCTAAGATCGTAGCCTCAAGTGTTTTTTTACATTGTACGGTGGCTATGGTTTCTGTCTGACTTGTTTAAATAGTGCGAAAAAGAATTTTGATTTCTACGCGACGAAGAAGTTATTTGTAGAGAAAAAGTTGTGAAAGAACCTACATTCTTATCAAACGTAGAGAATCTTGAAGGAAACAAAGCTAATCATCTTCTTTCAATGCAGCAAACATACACTGGTGAGTCACCGTTCAGTTTTAGATTTCAAAAGCCTTGCCATATCACGGAGGGGATATCATTGTTTTTAATTTATGATCTTGCTATTATTAGCAGGAGAAAGAAGCAAACTTCATTTTAGTGCATAGACTTCCTCCTCCGCGAGCGTGTTCTCGTCTTTTTCTTCGATTCTATTAATATTCGCACTGTAGGTGTCGACTGCGTTAGTGTCTTCTTCGCTTGAGCTCAGACCTGAGCCAAAGTCATTGGTCTCGATACTGTCCTCGTCAAATTCCTCCTCACCCTCCCCTTCCTCGTCATCTAATTCACACTGAGTCAGCCGGCCTGTAGTCGAGGCTATTTCCCAGGCCAAGTCGGTCAATGTCGCCCGGTCATCTTCATCTTGGTCGGCCCTCTGGTCATCTTGCACGGTTTGGGTGCACAGTTGCGCTAAGATGTCGTCGTCGCTGTCATCCGACCAGTGAAAGCTTGGAGGATTTGGGCTCAGGGTCAGCGGGGACACTGTGGACACGCGATGTACTTGGCTGTAGTCTTCGTAACCTTTGGGCATATACGGTTGGGCTTTCAGGAAATCCACTATTCCGAAGTCGTGAATGTGGGCACCTTGAGTTGTCTGGACTTCACCTTCCGCTGATGAAAAAATGGCGGAGGACTGCGAGTCTGGTCTATCACTGTTCTTATCTGATAAGGTTGGTTCGTGCAATAGAGGGATAATAGGACGGGGACTATCTTTACGTCCCTCGTTCTGTTGTTGTCTTTCCTCTCTATTTATTGTATCATCACTAGCAAAGACGCTTTCTTGAGGTTTCCACACATTTTGTGATAAAAGACGCTTACTTAACCTATCGGGCTTCACCGATGTCGGGTCAAACGAGCTATCCTTTTCACGAGACACTCTCCCCGAAGCCGATCCATCCTGAACACCAGCGAGGAAAAACTCTGACAGACCTACATGACGTGGTTGTGGACTCCACACCCTCGCTGCCGACCCGCCGGCTTGGTCTTGATGTTGACCCATACGGGAATGTCCCCCTCTAGTACTTAGCCTCGACAAGACTGCATGTTCTAAAGCAGGGCTAGTCGTGGATACTGGTGAAACATCCTCTAACACCAACGCGTCACTATCAGCCTGGAACCTTCCCGTGGGGGTCATACACATGATGCTGATTCTTCCGGAGCGCGACAAGGCTCCCGCCTGGGGGTGGGGGTGAGTGTCCTCTTCCACTATAATACAAGCAGTTGTCTCCTCCCCACCAAAATAATCGTCGTTGACTTCTTCGATAGATATAACACTCCTGGGTGGGATCACGTTATTCCCTTGAACAGTTTCTCGGTTTGAGGTCCCAAGACTTTGAAAGATTTCTCTGTAGTTCATTCCTGCCCGGTCTTCAGCAGTTAGGCGGTTCAAAGAATCATTTGCGTTTGGTAACATTTCAGTTTCCTGAATCTTTCCCCCTTTTGGAGGTTCCTGCGGGGAGGTCAGCGTTGGATTGCCATGGTGTTTCTTAAGTAACATGCGGTCAAGGTAAGTTAGTGACTTGTTTGGCCCAAAGTTCAGTTTCAGCTCTGGATACTTGGGCGGCTCTGGGGTGGTGCTTGTGTCACGAGAATTACCTATAACGAGACGGTTGAGATGTTGCATTACTAACCGTTCCTCGACCAACACCACCTGTTAAGCTTAAGCTTCAAAATACAAATGCTCACTGAAAGTCTCTCTAACTTTCTCATAGTACCAGTTACAGAGGTGCAGACAAGGTGGGGATAGAAAGAAGGGGTGTCCTAACTAAAGGCTCTACTGTTATGTTCTGTAAACCAGTGTTATTTGAGAATAAGTATACGGGTGAAGTATATAGTAACCATCTCCTCCCTCTTTGAACGTTTCAAGCTGAGAATATTGAAAAGATGTTTTAATTAAAGTTAAAGAATTGCTTAATTCAAATTCACTTGCCTTTTGCATCTGTAGGATTTGTCCACAGCTTCTCTTCTTTGCCAGAATTCCGCCAGGCCATAAGTGCCTCCGCAAAGGATTGCGCACTTTCCTGTTCATCGTATGAACCCTGTAGCAATGCACCACCATGCTGTCCAGTGGAATCACCCCCCTACAAACAAGCAGCAGGACTATTATTGATACAACAGAACCTTGGTCAGATCACCACTGCATCAACTCTGCATGTATATATAATACACACTGATCCTTTTTGTCTAGACAGTTCTAATGAAAACATTAGAAATTTACACTGTATTTTGTTGAGCTATGCAATTTCAATTTCACAGTAATATGACTTTGGGATGTTTGGGTCATGTCTGAAATAATTGTAAAGTTAAACACCCTTTCAAGAAAAACTTTTAATACATAAAGTTCTTACCTGTGGAGACCTTGAATGAACACGATTAGTTAACCTGTAACAAAACAGAAGAAAAAGACTTTGAATTTTGGCTCCAACCCAAGGAAAGAAAATCATAGAGCCTTTGTTTTACAGATGGACAGTAATTTTGGTCTCTTTAAAGTGGAAGGTCACCTGCCTTTTAGAATGATCATGTCAGTGAACAATTTTTTGGGGGTAAATCCTGTCCATGTACAGTGTGCAAACAAGGTTCAACTGTTGTGTTGAGATGTCTCTCCTAAATTGTCTTAAATGTCAAAACCTTAACAGGATTCTGATTGGCACCCAGCAGAGCCTGTCAGAGAAAAGGCGAAGTGGTAGCCCATAAAAGTTTCAAAGGAAAGGTCTTACCATGATAGTGAGTTTCCATTTTAAGATTCCATCCAACTCTTTGGTATGAGTGGACAGGATATAGCATTAATTCTGTGCTATGATTGGTTACCTGAAGAGACAAGATGGAGCTATCTTGCCTGCTCAGGATTACACACTGTGTCCTTTTTCCATATATAATAATTCTTTTACCAACCAAGCTTATTGGTCACGACAGCTGGATATTTAATAGCTTTGTTCTTTTTTGTGTGTCTCATGAACCATAATCATGCAAAATAAAAAAAAGAATTGGCCAATACCCAGTCATGTCGACCTCGCGTTTGGTTAATAATGCACATATATTGCATGAATTTTGTACCTTGGAGTATTTCTTGAAGGTGATATTCCAGGATTAACATAACTCTCCTTTTCCTGAGATTTTTCTGCCTCGTACTGTACAATGAGCAGAAAACACAGAACGTAGTACCTTTTTAAACATGCCATCAGAAATGATCAGAAAACTACCCCTTGGGGCGTTTTAGTATCTAGTAACAATACAGTAACTACAACCTTAACTATTAAAATTTCTCACAAATGATATACCCATGAAAGTTTCAAGTATTTGCACTTGCTTTGCACATCTAAAGTGATTCACTTAAATTGTTACGACCAGGACGTTTTTTATTCTCTCTGAGGTTAATGTGTAACACTGGAGTTTGAGGCACATGGAGCAACGCCTCTGCATAAAGCCAGCAAGACAATTCTTTGCAGATTATTCAACAATACCATTTGAGCATTAAGGAGATAGAAATTTATCACTCTGTAGTGTAAATCGTGTCTCTAAAGATTGGTCTGAAAACTATTGTCAACATAAGATGTGTGAAGTTTGCCCAGTGTGATTGATTGGAGTAGTTGGCCTGTTCTAGTTTATCTGGTGCACGGTAAAACAAGCCAAAATGCCTGAGAAACTAACATTTTTAGATATTCAGATTATCATAAATGTACTGGTGCATTGAACACCAATATATTTAACCAGGATATCCCCCTGCTACCACATAAGGAAAAAGCACAAAAGCTCTTACCTGTTCAAGTGTCTGGGTGCTGTGTTTCTTGAGTGCACCCTTCTGATGGAAAGACATGAAGCAACTCACACAGTACTTTTCAGCACATTCGACGCACACCTACGGGCATAAATCAGACAGAGTTATTAGATTATTTTACACAGACACGCATGTACATACGTATACGTTATGTCAAGGCAATTTGCCAGGAACCATTTACTGTAGGTGGAGACAAACTGTGAAAAGGAGACATCTACCCTCTTGCCTTGCCCACGAACTAGACACATTGTGCTTGAACAAATTGTGTGTAGACACAGACTACTAAATCTGGAGCACGGCAAGGCCAATACATGCTGCAAGACAACAAATCTCAACTGCTGCTTAACTCATACCAAACCTAAATGTTGAATTAGCTAAGGCAGAAGAGCAGTACATAAATAAGCTTGGTTCAACAGTTTAGTTGACCGTGGTAAATGAAATGATCATTGGTTCAACAGAGGTTGCTGTTATTTGTAAAGGGCATTGTTATTTGTAACATTGTTGTTTGTAACAGGCATTAGTTGCGACTTCATATCTGAGTGGGGCAGTATTTGAACTGGGCGTGGCACAGTTGATAAGTATGTTGAAAGAAAATCTGAGACTTGCTATACTCAGTATTCTGGTTTAGTTTTTAGATGAACTTGCAAAACAACAATGATACAACACAAATATAAATATTGGGGGGCAAGGAAATAAAATACAGTATTTTACCAACGTTGCTTTCACCCTCTCGCATTGACCACACCCTGTAGCACCAATGTTATCAGTTTGCTCAGCCCTTGGTGTTGCTTTCTTCTTGTAAGATTCTGAAATCGAGATAACACATGTGTTAAGCATTTCTCATTACTTCATAGTCAAATTTTCCTTACTTCCCAGACAATAATGGCTGACATTGCTTCCCAACAGATGTAAATGTCAAAACTTTGGGGGAAAAAGTGACAATAGCTGTTTTTGGTGACAAGCAAACATCTCAGTAAAGTTGAGAAAGTTCACCAGTGATCACCAAAATCAGGAATGCCTAAACTTTAATCCTCAACTGTCTAGTATCTTTAACACTGGCATGTGAGAAACCTAATTTTACATCTAAGTCTTTATTCACATGGGAAAATCTTCTGGAATGGGTTTAAATCACAAATGTCCTTCAACTCCTTTTGAAAATTTCTGCCTCTTAAATCTTGCCCTCAGAACTTGTGAGGCTTTCTGATTGACCCACAGGAAGCTGCAATGGGTAGATTTACCTGAAAAAAAAAAATACATCACACACATTATCTGTACACGTAAAATGTACTCACGTATAGGTTCATCTCCAAGAATCTTTATTTTCCTTGGAGCCTGTAAACAACCAACAAAATGAAACAATGCAAAGTGGCCCACACTTCTTATTAGATGTCAATACTTTTTGAAAGGACATAACAAATAATGACTGATGAAAAGCAATATTATTTTCCTAGCAGTTCAACTTACTCTATGTGGAAATTTGTTCTAGGAGTAGTATTACTACCCCAGGTGTAATGGATGTGCCTCAAAATACCTACTATATTTATATATTAAATGATGTTACTGTATGCACACTTGAACTGCAAACACTTGACATTTTGTTTGGTGGCTATACAATGACTGCTCGAATTAATATTGGAAAAGATTAGCATGTTCACCCTGTAAATGACAAAGAGTATGAAGAGCCCTCCTCATATGGCCACTTCAATGGGACAAACATATATCAAGTGTATGTGGTTTGAGTGTCCTCACTATAATCTTAAGAACCCACAACTTCTGCAGCTACGGTATCTACCCATTTTACAAAAGAGTTATCCTCTCGCTTGATGGCTCAACCTACCTTATCAGCTTTTGTACTCTTCTTCTTTAGCACATCTTGAGCGTGGCTGTTAAGAGGACCAGACTTTCCTGATGCCCACCTTGTTCCACCCTGCTTTCTATAGAAATATACAAAAACAATAT
>Ga0126337_10001929_pt1 | contig 12941 bp, 15 predicted proteins | sample DipCmetagenome_FD_92527 | JGI IMG/M metagenome (GOLD analysis project Ga0126337, IMG submission 92527) | Coral microbial communities from La Bocana,Puerto Morelos, Mexico - Diploria C A metagenome | ecosystem: Host-associated > Invertebrates > Cnidaria > Coral | place: La Bocana,Puerto Morelos... | reverse complement strand
GGCTTTGTAAGTATGTTTTTTGTTGTTATTTTGGAACACCAAGGCCCCTTACTTCCTACTACCAGGGTTCCCATGACTCATCATAAGTTTGTATTGAATGGTTTGGGGAAGTCACCTCATCGACATAGCTAAGATCAATTGTGGGGACTGTTGAGTCGGAGATTGGGGAGAGATCCGAACTTGGTTGATGCGAATTCTGCAGTGAGATGCATAAAGGCTGAACTGGAGAAGGAAAGCGTGAGGAAGTGGATCAATGGAGATGTCAATGTTCAATTGCTGCGGAAATATCGTGACTGGAAACAGCACATTTCAGCTCACACTCCAGTTCACCTTGTTCTTCAGTTTAGATTTGTAAACTTTCTTGGGTTGCTGATTAAGCAAAATGGTGTTGGTATGTGTTGGTCTTATAGATAAGTACAAACTGATAAGATCGATGATTTGATGATGAAACAAAGGGTATTGATTTTTCAAGGTTTTATTCTGAACCTTTTGGCACATGGGCATTAAAGTTCAGGAAGGTGGCTTGCTGCTTGACAAGACTGCAAATCACTTCTTCTTCTTTTGCCAACGGAGAGGTAGGGCTTTTTGCCAAAAAACAGGACTTAAATCTACTGATCTCACATGATGTGTTGTTTCAAAGCAATCCCAGCTTTCATCACATGCATGTTGGAAAACCCTGAGATATACCCAGCCAGTACGCATTGGATGAAGGATCCCGTCGCAGAGCTCCACATGACAAGGACGTGTTCGTTTTGGTAAAGGAGTACATTTCATCAGTAGAACTTCGCCAAGCACCTCTGCTTGTTCTTCCTGCAGAGAAGATCTACCCTTTGATCCCACAGAGTTACTCCTTTTTGTGTCAGCTATACTTTCTCATTTGTTTTGTGTGATTTTCATTTTAAATTGTATGGTATTATTCTGTGGGTTTATTTTGGTTTTAGTCCTTGCAGGCGTTTGTCCTCCTCGACAACTTCCAGCTACAACTACGCAGGACTGGGTGCAGCTGGCCAATATTTTTGAGACACTACATGGTGGCCCAGCAGTCTGCCAGCATGCTGCCAGTTATCTACGTGGTCTTGCGGCTGGTACTTTACCCCAAAATGAACTGATTCCATTAGAGTGGCATGTCGGTCAGATTTAGAAGTATTAGCACAGGCTCGTGCTGAGCCACATGCATGTGTCCTAGCAGTCATGTGTCCAAGTGTGCCTTTGCGAGCTGTCTGGCGGCGAGGTAGGTAATTGTATGGTTTCTATGGCAACCAAATTCCATGGTCCCCAAATAAGCCATTTCTTTGTACCCACCTTAAAACATGTTGTTGGATGTTGTTGCTGTTTTATTTGCAATTACAGTAGAGACCTCAATGCTGAGCCAGCAGCTAAAGATTTCACAAGATGAAGTTCAGCAAAAGAAATGAAGGCAAGAAAAAATGTTGGCCTAGAGTCTAGAGAAATCATTATTGCAGCAAATTTGCAAGCTACAGGGATACAAGGCCTCCCCCAACTTTTCATGGTTTCCGAGGTGTGACCACGGTTTGCTGCTTGTACCGAGCTGGTTGGAAGCTGGTGGTATGAAAAATGGGGTGCCGACTTCTGGGGTCTCGAAATGATCATCCATTTAGGGATTTGGTTCAATTTTTTGCAAAATGACTCGTCCAAACCATGGGACCCACGCCGATTTTCATCACCCACTGCGTCCACAAAAATCCTTGTGGTCCAGCGCCCCAATGACGCCGATTTTCATGCAGAAAAATGGACGTTCCTGATTTTGGACATTTTGAAAAATTGCAAAATCGGTGACATCCATTTTTTTATTTTACTTGAAAATCCTTGTGGTCCAGCACCCCAGTGACACCGATTTTTATGGACGCAGTGGGTGATGAAAATCCTTGTGGGTGGCATTCAATTGGCGAACAAAAATCGGTGTGGTCCAGCACCCCAGCAACGACGATTTTTCATGATTCCAGGGCCACCCACGCCGATTTTTTATGATTCCAGGGCCACCCACGCCGATTTTTCATGATTCCAGGGCCACCCACGCCGATTTTACATGATTGAAGGGCCACCCACGCTGATTTTTGGGAATGCCACTGACTGATTTTGGGAAATTTTTTGGGGTTCCAAACGCCAGCCAACACCATTGGTGATTTTGAGTTGTGATGAAATTTGGGATTTGAGTTTATCTTGCAGCAAGCCGTTTTCAGTGACAATTTCAATGCACTGACATTGAAAGCTTTTGAGTATAGTCAACTTGCCACTTCCTGAGCATGGAATCTCCATTGCTCCGTTCATCTGTGGCAGCTGCCCAATTGGCACTTAGTGCTAAGCCAGAGAATGGGAAAACTGAAAGCCCTATGAAGTCCGAGATTGATGGTGCTTCGACACCTTCCACAACCTCCGCAACCCCTGTGAAGGGCGAAGTGACTGTTCAAAAAACAAGTACGTTACATGTTTGTATGTTCAAAACCTGGTTGTATGTTGAAATTTCAATTGAAAAAGATACAATGTTTAGGTACCCAGCAATTTTCTGAGGCGAAGGTGGAGGTCAAAGCAAAGAGAGCAAAGACTGAATGGGCAGCAGGTTTGAAGAAACTACCTGGAAACGTCACCTTTGCGAAGGAGAAATTTGTTTTTCGGGGTTGGTGGTAAAGTTCCAAAAGAGAAAAAGAAAAGTAAAAGTATAACTACCACATGTCCTGGGACAGGAGGTTCTCAACTACTTGGGCATGTTTCAAGAGGCTCTTTCAAATCCGAATGCTACTTGCCCACATGATGTTCCACACCCTGCATTGGTTGTGCTGGAAGCCTTCAAGTCGGAGGAAGCTACCAAGGAGACCATCAACAAGTTGCGGAACTTCATGGAAGAGACAGCCGAGGTTCTGGGAGAAAACTTTGAAACTGGAAACATCCCAGCTTCTCAGATTTGCTGATGGTAAGTTTGCCATATGTTTAAATGGTTTAATGTGTTCTGTATATTTGTTTTTTTGGTTTGTTGATATATTTCCTATGTCCCACATCCCATGATATTTTATTTTACCATATTTGTTGATATTTTACCATTGCCTGTTCAACCTTCAGGATCTCAAAGCTCCAATGTTGAAGCATGAAGTGACCGGAAAACTTCCCCTCTCATCTTTGTCTATCCGATGCCCTGATGATGGACTTCCCTCCTTGAATGATTGGCTTACTACTACAGTTAGCTTTTTGTTCTCCGGTTCTCGTTTGTTCTGAGAACCACTGGATGTGAACATCAATGATGCTGACAAAGCCATGGACGATGGAGCCTTCACCCTTAAGAAGGGGTTCACTCGACTGAGACTTGTTTGCCAAACCATTTGTCCATTTGTTTCCTTTGTTTTCCATTTAGGATTTCTTATGGTTTGTGATTCTGTTTTGAATTAACCTGCATCATTCAACATCATAGGACCGCTGGGCTCTTCCTTTTGCTGGTGGCTTCAGACTTGGATCCGATTTCTGCTAAGGACACTTCGTTTGCTTTGGCAAGTTCAGTAGTTAGTTTTTGCTTAGTTTTTTCATGGATCATTTTTTTGATTGGTGAGTGTGTTTGGCAAGTTTGCTTAGTTTGATCTACTTGTCATCTTGTTTTTCCATGTGGGGCAAGGAGATGATCATTCCAATTTGGCCAGCCATTCGTGACCAATTTGCACTTCCTTGTGCAATATCAGTCCAACAAAATGTGGAAGAGTTGAGCTTTCAAAACATCCAACTGAGTACACAAGGCAGTGAGAGACAGCGAAAGAATGCAGCATGCCTGGTTTCAATGACAGGTTCGATTTGTTTGTTTATTTTGCCCATCAAGTTTACAGTCAACATATCTCTTCAAACATACAAAACCAATTCATTGAAAGAAATAGACTCAAGGTACTACAAGTTGCACAGCGCTTTGAGAAGCTGATCGCTGAGCGTCGCATGCAAGAGGGAGACAAGGACAAAACGGACCAAGAACTCATATCGGAGATTGTATCCCGCTACAACTCCTACAAGGCTAACAGTGCTCTGAAACATTGGCAACTGTCACCTGACATGGAATCCGCAGTTGTTGGCATTATTGTGGGCATGTCACCCGCAGCAAGGCAAGAGATCCGATCCCATTTGGATTTCAATAAGTGGGAGCAGTCAGGACTCTTGGTTGTGCCATGTTTTGTTGTATCATTCAAGCCCCTGCCAGGCCAGCACCAAAGGGTAGTATCTCAAATAATCAATTTGGTCAGGTTGTATGGTTTTTCACCCTGCCAAGGATACAATGAGTCACTATTGAGAACCAGGAGGCATCAGCTCAACGAATCCCCAAAAGGTTTGGAACCACTTTGGCAAAAGATTCTGACTGTCACTTGTATTTGTTACTTACATGTTTTTCACTCTTTTTATAAATGTACTGTATGTCTTTTAACAAATACACTCTTTTTTCACATCAAAATTTTGTGTTTTGCATATATAATTATGTTTGTCAGTTCAACTGAGGTAACTCCTGATTCACAAGTATTGGCGTTTCGCAGGTACAATTTCTGGTGGCAAATCAATGCCAGGAAGATGAAACCTGGATTACGAAACAGGCTTCGCTGGAATGATGAAGCTTGGCGTAGGGGCATTGACCATGCTTGTCTATGTGTGTGGGCTATGAATGAAGCTCGAATGGATGCAAAGGTGGCTTTGCTTTCAAGGGGTGGGTGGAAGGGGTTGTTCTCCTAGTTTACCTCAACTTCTTGAATTTTTCCCCAAACCCTGTAGCAGCAAGGTGACCCAAAGCATGATTGATGCAATGCTGGCAGCTTTCATGAATGGGTCTCTTGTAGGCATTGGTCACTTTTTTTTGTGATTTGTGGGGGAAAGTGAGTAACTACTGTATTGCAAATCAATCAATGGTACACCAACTTGAAACCATCCCAGGGACTACACACAAGACTTGGAGGCGGTACTTCTCTCAAAACCTTCCCGGATGACTGTGGAAATGCTTTCGATGTGGCAGGATCATGTTGGCCGTGGTCTAGCCAAGGTTGCAGGTTCAGAGGGTCATGCTGGGGCAGCATCGTCTGCTGATGTTGATGAAGCTGAGGACCCTACATCAATTTTTGAATTAAAACAAACTATGTTAATGTTAAAAGTTTCTTGTTGCAGGTTTGTTTTTGATGGTCTTGTTGGTTGATAACAGGCTGCAATTTTCTTACAGGAAAACTTGCTAGCTGCTGAATATGCCCTGGTCTGCAGCAACCTGAGCCATGATTATCGTGAAGCGGTGTCTTTCAACATAAGGAAAAACCGGACAGATTCAAACCGCCATGTCCAAAAGGCTACTTGGAATTTTTATTCAAAGGATTCGTTTTTGAGTTGATTTGAATTGTAATTATTTTGAAATGTTTGTGCTGTGAATACCTCATGACTCAAAACCTTGAAGCAAAATTGGTCAATACTATACATCCTCTCTGACACCTACTGTGAACTTTGGCAAGGTGTTGCACCTCAAGAATCAGATTGAAATCGGGCTCAATAATGCAGAGTCTTGGATGTCCAAGCGCAACATGATGGTTTGCATCGACAGGGCTCAGCGTGATGGCACTGCTTTGATGGTTCGTCGTGTGGTGCAAGATGCTGGCACCAAGTTTGAGACAGTATCAGTTGAATCTTTGCACCATCTGGGGTTTGCTGATCTTACGAAGCTAGGACGTCTTACGGCCATCGATGTTGATGACATTGGTCGATGGTGCCAAAGGACATTGAACCTGAACCCTGATTGCAGTAGCTTGTCACTTAATTACTGGACCTTTTCTTCTTTCCTGTCTTTGTGCTGTTTTCACATATTTATTAAATCTGTACAGGGGTGCATTTTTTTCAATTCAGGTATGATCTTCATGATTGCACCTGTTCTTGCTGGCGAAGGGGTTTTGAATGGTTTGAGAGGTGAGCACAGGCCAGGGTACATTTTGTTGTATATGTGGCATATGTTTCTCACTTACTTGAAACTATGTTTACAACTCACTCCACAACAAATCAACCACCAGGCGGCTCGAAGACAAAATCATGGGGCTGGGGATGGAAATGAAGGATGTCGCCGTGACTTTCAATGTGGAAGGACTTCATGGAAACAGGAGGGTCTTGATGAAAAAGTTGAAGTATAACTTATTTGTTACAGTATTTGTTGCAGCTGTGGACTGAATGCAAAGACACATTTTCTTTATCCCACACCCAAACATGTTTATGACATCCATGACTCACCCCTGCTAGGACATTTCCTATGCTCTTACCAGCATGGCTCATCGTGCTTGAGAGCACCCTGGGATCCAAACAGGGGACACTATTCAAGGCTCCCAGAGGATCAGACTTACCACCATCTGACAGCAATGTGTTTGCGAAGTCTGACTACTGGAATTTGCTTGCAAGCAAACCAACAGCGCCCTTGCCTGTCGGCAACTTGACCAAATAATTACAGTATATATTTGATTTTTTTGCAAGTTCCCCTGCTTGGTTTTAAGTACAAAATATTTGCAGTAACTTCAACAAGCATTTCAACCTTTGCAGGTGAGTATTTGACACCGGAGTCAGGGACCTTCTTCACCCATGAGCAAGGGCGTTCGCTGACAGATACATGGCACACATAATATTCATTGTTGTTTTCTGGTTTGTTAATGTCTTCCAAGTTGTTTTATTTCCTATTGTGGGTTTGTGGCTTGGGGCCGTGTTGGGTTTGATACATGAAACACAGGACAAAGAAGAAACGGCCCAGTGGGTTGCAGCTCCTCAGTGCATCCGCAGCATCCTGGAGATGTGCATGTCCCGTGTGAGCAGCCTCAAACGAAATGCTTTGCTTATTCATCACAAAACGATGTATGATGGTGTCCTGGAAAAGGTGTGGCCCAATTCATGAACCAAATCTCTGTTTGAGTTTGAATTTGCAAGAATTGTAGCGCTCAGTTACTGTACCTTCTTTTGACTTTTTCATGTCAACAACAGCTGGTTTTCACCCCCTTCAAGGTTGTGACAGATTTGATGACAGATATGGGAAGCGAGTTGCACATTGCTTGCTATTCAGAGACCGAATTGCCTGCTGTATTCAAATTTGCATCCACACAACTCAAAGACAAACTTCTGGAGGACGGATGTATGAAAGCAAATTTGCAGTCGAGGAAGTGTTTTTGTTTGTTGTATTTTGTTGTGTTTGCAAACTGGTTTAGTTCAACATATTAAAACCTGATCTTTGACCATGTTGAGCTAGCCCTTAGGAGTGGAAGCAGCAGAAAGGACAAATGGCAAATGTTTTTCCGAAGTTTGTGGCAGAAGCTGATCTGTCTGAAATCCAGCAGCCCAGGCAGCCATCTTTCAAGCTGTGCTCCATGACAGCAACAGGAAATTTGTTGGTGCCAAGAGATGTTCGCGAAAAGTGGCTCAATGACGTGGTTCGGAGCCACTGAACTGATCCTGGTACTTTTTGTCATCACTTTTGGTCCTTTACCCCATGAAAGTTGTTTGTTTGCTATCATTTTCTTTGGTTTTTTCCAATATGTGGCTATGCCTTGCTGAGATCCGGATTGGCGCCAGCGACTCAAGAACTTTGATACTGTCTTCAGCCCCACAACAGATGCCTCTGAATCTCGACCACAAGTACAAGAACATCAGGCCGATCGAGATCTTGCAGCTACTGATCCTGTGCCTGGACCAACTCTTCATCAGGACATTAGCCCACCAAGTTTGACGGCTGCTGATTTCAGAGCAAAATACCCTACTGTGGTCACTACAGTTTCGGTACAAATGGGCAGTACGATCAGCGTTACTGTGGTGGAGGGTGCGTGCTACATTTCTTCACCTGCGAAGGTGAGGATGGTTGGCATTCTTGCAGATTCCCCAAGGCCTTTGCTGATGTATGCTGGCGGCTCATGGATCTCAGACTCTGCCAAGGACATTTAGGGCAAAAATGTTCTAAAGGTTTTCCAAGATTTCCATGTTTTTTTTGTTTACTACCCTACACTTGCAGGCCCAGGACTTCCTCTCGAAAGCAGCAAATGAAAACAAGGCCATTGAGGTCAGGTTGGAAAGCCAGGATACAAAAGATATTTGCAATATATTTAGCAATAGTTTAGTTTTAACACTTTTTCCATGAACTTTACCTGATTGTTCTACAATGTCCAACAATTCATCATTGTTCTTGTTTATTTGTTTAATTGTTTTTGGCCACAACATCATTTGTTTAACCCATTATCTGAGGTGGTTCTTGAAGAGACCACAGGCAATGGAGTTTCTGATTCACCTCCTATTTCAGTGTATGACCTGATTGTCAAAATGGAGACGCAGGGCAACCTGGATCTCAAGGTCAGTGGCCACACTCTTTCCCGTCCAGTGGCTGTTCAGCGTGGAACTGAATCTGACAGGTGTGGTTTGGGTACTATTAGATTTCAACAAACACCAACAACTGATTAGACTCAAAGGTGTGACATTTCCTCTTGCTAGCAGGATCACTTTGGAACATGCGAGCTATTCAGTGTACAAGCCGAACCCAGTTCAAGTCAGCAAGGCAAAGGGCACCAACATAGCTGGACTTCTGGGCTACAAGTTACCAAGCTACTATTTAACACATTTTTTGTTGTGGGTGTACTGTTTGTACTGTTTAAGAAAATTGTTCACTGTGTTTGTACTGTTTGTTTACTGCGAGGATGTTATCACAAAGCGATTTCCTGACTCTGGCACGGCGACACTCAGCTTTGACTTTTAGAAACATTTTCATAGTGGTTCTTTCTTACTTCTGTTGAAGCCCCACACCTTCTCTGAAGATACTGAAGGAGTGCGTCACTACAGTCGTGAAAAGACTATCGGGCCAGCAAAGCCCCTATGGTTCATTTCTGGCGTTGGGTTCACAATGGAAGCTGATACCTACTACAAGGTTGCGTAGTGTGAGGGCACTATTATGCTTTGAGGGTGGGTGCCATCTGTGATTTTGCCCATCCATCATCCAATGTTTTGCCAGATTTGTTGCCACTCCAAGCAGGCCCCATGAAAAGGTTGGTATTGTTGTCCAGCAAGTTACCAAGGTTTTGATTTAGGGACCGCTTGATTTCGAGGCAACTGTTCCATATGGATTTAGCCTGGGGTTGGGTTACCAAACAAACGTGCGATCAGCAAAAATGTGCAGAGAAATTCTTGCGGATGTGGTTCACATTGGAAAGAAAACATCAGTTTTTGCCACCAAAGCTTTAACAAACTAATACTGTATAAAAACCACTCCTGTATACAATTTGTGAGGGCTCTCAGGTGTGCTTTGTAGGTGACAAGAGGTCCCAAAGTTTATCGACTCTACTCTACAGCCATGGCAGAGATTGTGACTGTGGATTTTGATGAAAACGATGTGGCTACGTCGGTGAATCAAAACCTTCTTGGCAAGCATCTTTCCAGTGGTGAGTCTATGGGTGGCAGCAGGGCTATCATGCAACCCGAGCAGGAGAAGAAAACAGATGGTCCAACACCAGTCTTGGCACAAATCAACCTTGCTCGTTCAGGACTTGGGCTACTACCAAAATTTACTTGGAGCAGTGATGTTGCGAACGTGATGGGGCAAAAGCCTGACAGTCGTCATGCTCAGGCAGCTTGGCATTAATCATTAACCTATTAGGTTGAATAGTTGTGGGAGGGGGTGGTTTTGTTTGTTGAACGGTGTGTTGAGTTGCAATTTCAATATCCTCCAGATCTTTCTCAGGCCCTACCTGTGGAAGTTGTGAATGATGAGCTCATGCCCAAGGAACTCTTGGAGGAGTTCAAAGAAGTGGCAGCTTTTGAAGATTTTCCTTTCAGTGACCCGTACATGTCACAGGAAGGGCAACATGCTACAGCGCCTTCATCTCATTCGACTGCAGTCCGTACCAGCAAAGTTGCACCCAACTGGCATAGCACAGTTGTTGAAACGCAGCCGTCTACCCCTGATCCATGTCTTTCCCAAGACACTCTGGACACTTGGATTTCCACAGATTGAAACACCTTTGCTAGCATTTTTTGAAAGATACCAGTTGAAATATTGATTGAACACACACACACACACAGCTTAAATCACATGCTGAGGAATTGTCACCTTCGGCAGGGATGAAAGCAGCAGGATTGGTTTCTCAATTATGCATTGGAAATGTTTTGCTTTTGTGTGGAAATTATCTTGAATGTCTGACTTTTTGGGGATGGTATAGTATGAAAATCAAAATAAGGTTGTCGCAGAGCAAGCTCCAGAGCGAACACCTGAAGAGGTGGCTCCGGCTCCAGTGGAACCACCCGAAGAAGTTGTTCCGGCTCCAGTGGCAGCTCCAGAGGAACCACCAGAAGTTGTTCCGGCTCCAGTGGCAGAGCAAGCACCCGCAGAAGTGGCTCGCCCGCAGTTTTATTGTATTACATAATTATGTTTTTCTCAGGTTTGCTTTGTCAATCATGATTTTCCATGTTTTTGAGACCATGTGAAAGAATAGGTGAATCGACGCTTGAAGATCACGAATGATATGAGCCCTGGGACGGTGCAGAAGATCAAGGACATGAGGTTGGAACGCAAGAGGGAGAATTCAAGGGAATGGCACAAACAATATTCTTCTGCTGGCGTGCCTCAAGCTTGTTTCATTAAGCCCTTTGTATTTTGCTTGTGTTTGTTTGTTGCATTAAACCCTGCTTAGCATGTTTTTCCTTCCAGCAATTGGATGAATCAGGTGAAGCGTGCCAAACATGGAGAACCTGAAGCACAACCTGCAGCACCAGCAGAACCCGCGGATGTTGAGAAGGAGCAGTTCAAAGGATCAGCTATCCACAAAGCTCGTTGGGACTTTGTGGCTTGCTAGCAATGTTTTTTAAGAAACCTTTGGGGAAGTTTCTGGAACAAGTCATTTTTTTGGGGGGAGGAATCATGTGGCAACATAAGGTACGTAAGTTCAAGAACGACAATGTTGGCAAGAACATGACTGATGCCAACAAAGCATGGATGGAGAGTGAGGAAAGGGCCATGTTTATGGCTGCTAAGGAAGGCACACAACTTTGATTTGATTTATTTTGATCAAATCCAGGGTTTATCATCACATTTCGGAAAAGGAATGTGACTTTACAATAGGAACGCCGGCAGTTACTTGGGGTTACGATCAAGAGCTGCAAAAACGTACGGGGAAATATTGCACTTGCTGCGACTTATTACTTAAAACACGTGTTTTTTGGGAGCGTTGCTGACACTTGAAGGAATTGAACAATATTTCACAAACCACACTTTTAAAAACACTTTGTGAATATATGCGTGCCGAAATTTACTGCAAGAAACTCCAAAAAAGTTTGACAACCAGAGTCACGTTTGTGTTTGCACTTTGTTCTGGTCGAAACATGTTTCTGTTGTTGCATGATATTGCAATATTGTGCACCAAATGAATTTGTATGATTTCACCCATTAGTATGTAAAAAGAAACATGAAATAGTTTGGGCGTGAACCAGTGGCAATGGGTTGGTGTATTGATCCTGCAGCCATTTTGTTTTGGGGTTACAAGAACCGTTTTGTTTTAGGTTTACAGTTTACTGGCTTAGGTAGTCATGTTGAAAGAAAAAACGCTCCAAATCATCCAAATGTTGGAGATGGCCAAGTATGAGAAGTTGTGCCTGGGGTGCTGGATGGATGTCATTAAGCCATATCTTGATAAGCGACTTGATTGAAGTCCAAAACATTTGGATAATGTTTGTTCGACCCCTTTTTTTCCAACAAGGTATTTGTAAAAACATTTTTTTTTACGAACAGGTCTCTTCAGGTTTAGTTTTGGACATTTCACCACTCAGGGGGAGCCAACACCAAGTACAGCCTGTGTGCAAAAGTTGTACGTGTGATGAAACGTCTGTTTGCGAGATGATGGCAGCCCTTGACTTGAAAAGTTCTGACGTGACCACTTCCAAGTAGAATGGTTTCACCTTGCCAGAACCTTCAAAAATCCAAAAGCCGGAACACCAAATGGGGAGAAAAAACGGTGAGTAGTGAAAGTGTGGATTTGGATGCTGCTACACATGTGTCCTGCTATTGTGGAAATATCCATGTTACATGTATAAAATACGGTTGGTTGAGAAAACATATTCCCACACCCATTGTGTGGACATAGATTGTGGTTAAGAATATGGCTCTTTATAAAACCAAAAGGCACCAAAAAAAAACACACTGCTGAAGGCTCCATTCAAATCAGGATAGAGCTTTTTTGTAGTGTAGTGGAGCAAATAGACAACCTGATTTTGTAAATAGACACCATGATGTTTGCTATGGGAAAGCACTCTAAAATGGTTGCCTATGTTTTTATATGTTGTTCGCCCATCACAACTTGCTAGTGTAGAGGCTAGGTCACAAGCTTTAAATACTTGGCGGGGATGTGAGGGGTAGTTTGCTTTCCTTTAAAATATAGCGGAATGCAGCATGTGAGCATGACAGTGTTTGTTACACAATCACAGCATGCGCTTGCCACAAAGAAGTATGTGAGCATGAGCATGACAGTGTTTGTTACACAATCACGGCATCTGCTTGCCACAAAGCAGCATGTGAGCATGACAGTGTTTGTTACACAATCACAGCATGTGTTTGCCACAAAGCACCATGTGAGCATGACTTCATTGACTTGGAGCTTCTGCCACCAAAGCTGCTACTTTGACTTCCCACCCTTCCCACCCCTTGCTGTCTTGACAGCTGATCAATCTAAATTGACAGCTACTTACCACGAAATTGACTTAATCGCTGCGTAGTATACTAGAGTCAATTACAATCGCTGCGTAATAGTAGAGTCAATTAGAATCGCTGCGTAAGAGTAGAGTCAATTACCATCGCTGCGTAATAGTAGAGTCAAGTACAATCGCTGCGTAGTAGTAGAGTCAATTACAATCGCTGCCGCTGCGTAAGAGTAGAGTCAATTACTTTCGCTGCGTAAGAGTAGAGTCAATTACAATCAAGTCAATTTCCTGGTAAGTAG
>Ga0126337_10001928_pt1 | contig 12942 bp, 8 predicted proteins | sample DipCmetagenome_FD_92527 | JGI IMG/M metagenome (GOLD analysis project Ga0126337, IMG submission 92527) | Coral microbial communities from La Bocana,Puerto Morelos, Mexico - Diploria C A metagenome | ecosystem: Host-associated > Invertebrates > Cnidaria > Coral | place: La Bocana,Puerto Morelos... | reverse complement strand
GCTTATGAGCATGCACCAAAGTGAAATTTTGTACATTGTTACACGGAATCTCCATCAAAATGTTGCTGCAATGTCAAAAAGTGCTTTAATAGCAAATTTTGGCCAAAACTAGCATCGTAACACCAAAAAATTGTTAAAAAATGTCAAAAAACGCGTTTTCTTGGGAAAATTCAGCAGTGAAAGGGTTAATAATGAAACATTACGCCATTTCAAAGTTGACCTAAAATATTTCACGTAACCCCTTCCTTTTTCCCCTATATTTGTGGGATGCCTCCGCCTCCTCCCATCGAAAGCCATTTTTTCGCATGGGCCCTTTCAAATGAAACCACCCACCACGCGGGACACCTCTAAAGGTATAGGATAAGCTTAAAAAAAACAAAAAACGTACATGTTGATTTCGCGTCAACGGGCGACCTGAGAGAGGTATTTTTGTTTTTTTTATTTTTATCAGGAAAGAGTTTATGTTGATTTCACGAGAATGCGTGACCACAGAGATCCTCATTTGGCTTATGGCATAGCGAAATGCTGGTTTCACAAAGCTCTCGAGATTAGGGTCCTATCCCGTGATCCCAGAAGTTTGAAACACTGCAAATCGTACCGATTGATTATGTTATCATCGATCGACGCTTGTTGGCCTTCGTCAATAATTGCTGTTTACCAGGCCACCAAGCCAACGAAACGTCCACTGAGCGTGATAGCAATGCATGCTGGAAAGGGTCATGGCGCTCGTTGCAAGACAGTTTTTATCTGAAACCAGAACTTTCACGTCGGCAATGCTTGGCACTTGGGCCACAACTCACGATAGGGTTTTTTCTTGGGCAAGGACTGCTCTTGGACTTTGCTGCCTGGAGTGATCTGACTTCAAACGACGATAACAAAATTTTATCTTCATTCGAACATCAGAGTCGAGGACATTTTGGTTCTTTTAAATGTGCTGATAACTTTCGGGTTTTTCAAGGCTTTATGATCCTCTCAACAACCAGGTAGGCGTCAAAGGTACATAAAAAAATATTGAAATATAAGTTGACAGAGTTTGTCTAAATTGTACAATACCCAGCCAAGTTATTTGCATCTCACTGCATAAGAACATCAACTATTGTTATACAGTGCATCACTATAAATTAAATTCCTTTGTCTCTTAACCCTACTTGTTCATTGATTATGAATAATTAGTGTTGGAAGACAATGGAAATTGAGAATCAAACTAGGTTAAAATAATTTTGACCTGAATTTAATTTTGACCATTCTTCAAAGCACAGCGACACATGTAAATAATTAGCCTGGCCAGGTATTCTGCAATCTTGTAACCTGTAACAATACCCATAACGATAACGATAACCATATTGATTGATTCGCTTCTGGTCTAAGGTTCATCACTGACATTGTGTATCATTGTTCGTATGTACATGTAGAACTGAGAAGAATACTCCAGAACTGGAGAACCAAATTTATGTGTTTAATCTGCACTCTAAACTACGTCTAACAAGTCAAAAAAGTGGAAAGCATGGTAATGTCAGTTAAGAAACCTAGACCAGCAGTGAATCAATCAATATAGATATCGTTCCCAGAGCTCTAAAGGAGCACATCTCTTTTCTGTTCGATGGTTTCAAAATAAATGATGTAAACAATCCATTCCCAGATTCCACTCTATATGTATGCTATTTTCCTTTGACTTCAAAGAAAGAAAGCTAGGATTCTGTGGCATATATCACTTGTTTGTAGGATCAAGTTAATTGAGGACAACAAAAGGTTTCTTTTATTTTTAGTTTAACAAAAGATATCCAAAAGATGCCTCTTGGAAAAGTGAGTTTTCTTGCATACATTTGTTTTCTCAAATCAACAAAAACAGAATAATGTTTTCATGCCAAAACAAGTCAGTTTGCCAAAAATTGGCTTAGTCCTGGAAAAAATGAAAAATGACCCAAAGAGTGATATACTGGAATGTCCTTTTTGCATGAAAGCCTTCATTTATTCCATTCAAACAACAGTGAAAAGGTGCGACCCAAATATCTTCCAGCAAAGACATTGATACAGTTCATAGTGACAAAGGTACCCGGTGAACCCATTGACTTCTGGAGCTTTTTGCCAACAGTGCATTTTTTTGGACATTTGGAGATTTTCAAGCTGAAAATGAGCCAAATTACACATAGCTCCAATCTACTCAAAAATGCATTTCCATGTTCATGACAGCATGCCTTTAGAGTGTTCAAGAGTGTTCATCAAGCACATACAACTCCATGCAAAGAGCAAACCAACATTCACAACCACTTGAACAATAATAATAGTGATTATGCACGCAATACCAACGATTGAACCCAATAAAAATCAATAACAGAAACAGGATATTTAACAGAAGAGCTAAGCTTGGATATTTAACCTTACTATAAATTTCTATCAATCAATCAATTCTTTCCTAGCTTATTATATTCACGACCCCACAAGCTACTTCAGCTTTAAATTTTTATCATGTCAAAATAAAGGTTACTTATCAAAGGAAACTGTGAATAAGTCATGGATACAAAGGCAACTAATGAGTAACTTAACAAATTGACGTCAGTTTTTCATGCGTCTGTCTTGTTATTGATCATGAATTAGATCAGATTAAGTTCCTTCTGTTAACAATGGCCTGAGCAGCTTGTTGGCTTCAAGAAGCAACTTTTTTAAGCAATTATGTGGCTTGGTGCTCTTTATCGTGGCTTCGCTGCTCTTATAGTGCTCAAATTTCTTTCTGCATCACCACCATACCATGTTGTGCTAATCGAGATTGTAATAATTCAATATTGTTTGGATTACTTCCCTGAGTAACAACAGGTCCCGGGTTTAACTCAATATCACCTGAAGTAAATTATATAAACTTTTCCCTTGAAACACAATACATACATACATACTTTACATACATACATACTTTATTCATCCCAAAAGTAATTGTGATTTAGTTTCTTACACTTTATTGAATAACATTGAACAACATGTACAAATTCATCATGAAAGACAATTGATACTTGAGATTTCTTTTTATGCTTTGCAGTTCTTGTTTTGAAAACAAAAACATAATTACATTTATAGCAAAATAAAACCTTGAATGTTTTGCATGAGTGAGCTTGAAGGTCGATGATTAAACGTCTCAAGGAGTGTAAGACTCTTTGCATTCAATGTTCATAATCACACCTTCAGTATTTCAACCAGTTTTGACTACATGTACACATGCATGTGCTGTGAGTATTAATCAAAACTCTCTTGAAGAAAAATCTAATTAGGCATTCCGGCATTGTTTGAGAAAATTGATAGTTATCAATTGGTCTGCCGTTGACATATCGATTTGTCTACCACTGAGTGAGTGACACATTTGCATATTCTGCTCCATTCTAATAGTCATTTATACGCTTCGCGTATCCACAACTAAAAAAGGTGCTCATATCAGGATTCAAACTCCCAACGCTTCATTCCAACTTCTGATTTCCTGACTGAAACCTCCTCTTATAATTCATTATTAATGAGAGAATACAGCTAGTAACTCAGTTTGGTTAAAACTGCTGCTTGATTGATTAGTGCTGTGTGCTTATTAGTAGTTGTTGTCTTCTGCTGGAATCACTCAATATGCCAACTAAAAGACATGTTTTACTCTCCGCTACAGAGGTCAGGAAATCACTGGGCACTTACATGTACTTGTGCTTGTAAAAGTCCTTTGACTACAAAGTGCTTGATTTGTAGTCAGATTACGTTAATGATTCACCATTGTGGTGTGTTTGGGGCCTGCTTTTGTGTGAGTGATTTCTATTTCCAGATTCAACATTTTTTAGGTGTTAGAAGGAATGTTTGTCATAACTCAAGTCTTAAGGACAGAAACATTGATATTTGAGTAGTAAAACCCATTCATGAACATTATAAAATTCTCAAGGAAATGAGACAGAATAAATGTGGATTTGCATGGTCTAGTACATAACACGTTCATCATTGTTAGAACTCGTTACAGTCTTAAAACTCAAAACAGCTACCAGTAAGTTTTCCAAATAAATAAATAAATTATAACCATTACCTCTAAAGTAATGATTGCTGTTAAATATATTGTGTCATGTAACTGTGTAAAAGTTCATAAAATTGTTTTTACCTCCCCAAGGAAGCATCCTTGTAATATCACAAGTTGGCTTAAAAAACATTTTGATATGTTATAAAGTGGAAGTGGCAGGCCTGTTCAACAGGCAATAAGTTTCTGGTTGTGTGCTTAAACCAGAGGAGGGCTGCCAGGGATGCTAAAACTCGTTATTGCAACAATTTTGTTATTAAAAATATACCAAAAATAATTACCACTGAGTTTAAAAAAGCTGTACAACTGTGTTTGCTTTTCTGTTTGTAAAAGGCAAATTATTCTTTCCTTTTCCAAAAAAGTGCTATGTCAGAATTTTTGTTGAGATTCAAGGCTAATTATTTTGGAAAAATGTGCAGTCATCCCCAGTTTTCTTGTTGGATTGCAATGGCCTTTTTCCATGGTCATAATCTTGTGAAAAGACTTAAGTATTAATTTTAGTAGCACTTTCATGAATTATAACATGTTTCTTCTTTGTCACAGGATGAACAAGGTGAATTTCATCCACTGTACACTCAGAGAGAATCTTGAGCTCTGCTATTTTTCCCTGGATTAGATGACGTTCAAGATGGACCAGAGAAATGTCAAGATGTCGCCCTTGGTGTACAAAGCTTCATCACTGATCCTTACTTTGATACATTTACTCAGTAAGTTTTAAATCATACATGTACATGTACTAAATAAACCTCAGGTGTACTTAAAACTTCTACAGGATGACTGATTCTCCAGAAATTTAAGCTTCTGGAGAATGTTTTTTAGTGTGTGGTGCTGAGCTGAATTGATAGTTACCGGTAAGCCTTTGGAATGTACTGGACAAAGTCTTACTAACAATTTAAGCTCTTTAATAGAATGCGCATCTAAATGAAAAATGACAGATTTTTTTTTATATAGATAAAGTAGCTGTCTTACAACCTCCAGAAGCAAAAATTCTAAAGAGATTGATTATTTTGAACTAGTTTTTCTCCTAAAACAGCAACAAAGACAGGCCATTTCTTTGTGATGAATTTTAAACTTGCAGACGTTGCAACCTACATGTACTTTAGGAAAAGAGCATGGAAACTTGTTAGGAGCAAATGTGCAAAAAATCAAACAAAATCAAATTTCTCTGGCAGAGCTAGAAAACTCAAATTGGCTTGTCTTTTGCATAGAGGACATTAGGTCAGTGGTCTATTAATATACAGTACCTCATATAATATTGGGTTGAGTATATGACATCATCAGTCATTCCATTTGCATATTTTGCGTATTTTTCACACACAAATATCTCCGGAACTAATGCAGATATTTGCAAACGGTAAATGGCGTATTTATTCTGTCATGGAATTCTATGTGATGCAACTCAAAAATCAAGGGGTAAAATTTTGATCATACAAACAGATGACCAAAGGGTGTTATCAGTTTAACAGTGTGCATTTTCCTCTGTAATACATGTAAATGTAAAGTAAGTAACTTGATAAATAAGATACAAACATATACAAAGTTAAAAGCTACAAGGCAAGAGAAAAATAATGATACAGTTTAAGTCTACTATTTCAAAATCGCAGGGGAAGCGAAAAATTGTTCAAAATAGAAGGAGTTTGCCATAGCTGATACTAAATGACTGAGGACAAATCCAAGGGAAATGGTTTTGAGTGTGAAATTAAACAGAATTTGAAATAACCAAGCTCGTATTAGCAGGGTCCAACTGTAAGTCATCATGTGTCAAGATTTGAGACAAACAAAAATTATAATGAAGACAACAAAGAAAATGAGTTAAAATCAGCACGACATTTTCCTGAGTTGATGCTGAAAATTACGAACCTCAAAATGTTTGGATTACATTGAATATGGATTTATCTCATTGAGGCCTACGCCTAAAAGAAATTCATCTAGTGTATTTTTCTTCCCACCCAAAGTAATATTATTGTAAGGGCAATTTTTTATAAAAAGCAAAATAACACCCCACACCAGATGATATTCAAGTGTTTCTGAAAATCAAACTTAGCGATTTCTCTGAGATTTTCACTTGAGATACAAAATAATGTAATTAGATCTTGTAAGATTCCTTTAATGCTAGAATTCTGGACATAGTTTGAGTAACATTTCAAAACGGCTTTGTTTTAATTTGTTATTCTTTGACACCATAAAACTTACACCTGAACTTTTTTTCGAAGACACCAATTCATAATTTTTTTTTTTATTATTTTGCTATCGTTTAGACAACCAAGTTAGCTCTTAGATCCCTACACTGTATTTCCGAAAATATCCCCTGATGCTAAATTATTTGGTTTCATGTAAAATGGGATATGACATCATAATGATACTTGGTAAAACTTTAATGTACTTCATTTGAAGCTTTTATCTTTCTGCAACATACTGCAAATACCTGTTTACAAGCCACACCTTTTTGCTCAAAATTTTTGTATCATGTTGGGCATGCAACTTGTTTGCAATGTTGGTGAGTTGATAAGCAGTTTGACATGCGTTCAACTTTCAAGAAACAGAGCATGTACATTTTTACACTAACCCTAACCCTAACCCTAAATCCTTGTTGTAAACAGGGCTGGGTTGTTTGGAAGTGGGTTGACACTAACCCACGATTAAAAATCAACCAGATAATTAATTTTTCCTTTATACAAATGTTTTTCACTGCTTTTGTTTCATATACATGTATTCTGAGATTATTCAAACTCAAAACAGAAGGCTAAACAGTATACACAAATCCACAATGCAAAGTGACAAAACTAAAATCCAAATTTCTTTTATCCTGGGCTAGCTTAATCAAACTCTGCATTTAGGCTTGGCTAAGAAATTATGCTAAGAAATGGTAGTGGCAAGCCTATTCAACACTTAAATAGTTTCTGGTTGTGTTTAGCTATTTAGTCAATTAGAATACTTACAGCTACACTGTAAACCAGAGTAGAACTGTTAGCAAAGCTCAAAGCACTGCTGCAACAATTTCGTTATTGACCATTACCATTAATTTAGTAGAGTTTAAAGATATATATAACTGCATTTGCTTTTCTGTATGTAAAGGTGAATTGTTAGGAAATCTGTAAAGAAAATATTTTTCCCTTTAGATTTTGTCGAAAATGCCGATGTCAGCATTTTTGTTGAGATTCAAGGCTAAGGAACGGTTCATTATTTATGGGGATGACCGGGTCAGATAATCGAAAATAACTTTTCGTTTTTTTCGTAATACCCGTTGTAGTATCATGCCAGAATTTCTTAGTCCGTCCTGACTTGTTTTAAATTTTTCAAAGCCCAGTCAATGGCATGGAAATGATACTAAAGTTGACACAAAATTATGAAAGCTGTTTAATGAACACATTGTGTAGATTTGTTAATAAATTTTTTTCTGGCGGCAATTGGTTCACAATGCAACAGTACATTAATATCTTATTAAAAACAATATGAGGAGGAAACAGCAGTTGAAAAGTATGTCCAAAATGCCATGATATTACTTTTGTGACAAACTTGGTGAAATTATTCTTTTAATAGCCCTTGAAGCTGTAAAATTCAACTCATCAATGGAACCAAACAATGTTTCTGAATTTACCTGGCCTACATGTTTTAATACAAAAATTGATGTACATGTATTTACAAAAAAAATTAATGTTTTTCCTCATTATTAAGATGTATACTAAAACCCAGATTAACAGAAAGAAAAGACTGAAACGAGCGAACATCACTATAAAATCACCAGAGATAAGCTAAGCCACAGAAACAAAACTGTCGTTAGTCAGCCTGCCAAGTACGTCGGTTCGATGCTTTTGACTTAAAAATATGGAGTGTGGTCGTTCACATTTAAATTAAGGTACCTGTACCTCAGTTTACTACCAAGTTAAATTTGACATTCAGAAAAGTAAGCAAACATCGTTTTTGTTCCGCTGAGAATTTATGATTAACATTATTTTGTAATTTAAGAGAGAACAGATTGCATAAGGATAGTACGGTTCATTTATAAATATCATGTTTATATGATATTATAAAGTTGGTATAGATAACTGCAGTACAATTATATTTAACGGCATCAGTACTTTCAAGTGTTGACGTGTATTATTCTTACAATATTAAAGGACTTTTTGCAGAACCCGGTCATTTTCCTCTTTAAAATACTCATAGCCCGTTGTTTCAAGAAAGAAATTTTTCATGGCTCGAGCACTTTTTATCCGACCTGGTCGTCCTCATAAATAATGAACTGTCCCTAATATGGAAAAGTGTGTGGCTACCCTCAGTTTTCTTTTTCAATTCATTCCAATGGCCCTTGCTAAGATCTCCTTTTTCCCAGATAATCATAATCTTGAAAAAGTCCTTAAGTATTTAGTAGGCACTGTCCTTAATTATAGCCTATTTCTTCTTTGTATCAAGATGAACAGGGTGAACTTCATTTACTGTACACAGTAGAGAGCTCTGCTTCTAGAACCTCATGCACTGCTATTTGTCCCATAGATTATTGAGTGACTTTAAAGATGGACTGGGAGAGGTTATATAGAAATTTCAAGATGCTGTCCTTGGTGTACAAAACTTGATACCTGATGCTTACTTAAATGCACTTACTCGGTAAGTTTGAAATCAAACTAAACCTTAAGTGCCCTTAAAACTTCTACAGGATGGCTGACTCTTCAGATATTTAAGTTGCTGGAGAATATGTAGGTGGCACTGAGCATTTTCTCAACCACCTGAATTAAGGTTACTTCAAACATTTGCGGGTGTACTCCAGAAAAAAATGCATGCGCACGCTGTTTTCAAGAAAATCCCCACAAACTATACATCAACGGAAAGGTTATAAAATGTAGAATTCGATAAAATTATGTTTTGTTTTGGATTTTGCTTTCCAAAGGTGACAGAGGCTGAAAACTCCAAAATGACCAACTGACGTTCCAGCGAATTAATCGGGTATCAAATGCACTCATTCATGCAAAATAACTGTGCAGTGTTAATCACAAAGCACCAATCTCCAAAACCGTGTCAGAATTTTCTTTTATTTCTATTGGTTATCTTTTTATAGACCTGTCAAGTTGGACTATCGAAAAATTTGCGTAACCTGTTGCGTTAAAGGCCGCCATGAGGAAAATATTTAAAATAATAGAATTCGCCGACACAGTTTTGTTCCATACCTATCAGTGAATGTTCTGACCAAATTTCACAGAAAACCGTCATCTGCATACACTATTAATTATTCATTTAAAGAGAAGAGATTCTCTCAAAAAACGAGTGGGAGTTTTCGTCTTACAGAGGAATGTGTCAACTTGAAAAGCCGCAAGCCAATGAAATAACAGAACCCCTAGCATTCACAGTATGCAAACCTGAGCTTCATGGGGAAAGCGATAGTGTCACAGTCACGTTCCAGGTGCACACAGTTTAACCGTGGTCAACTATGGGCAAAACGAAATGAAAGGGACGTTCTTCGTCAGAACAAAAACAAACCAAGGAGCAAGTGCCGCAGCGTGGGTTCAAGGAGGCACACGTTTTAGTCATGGTCAACAAAGGACAAAACAAAAGGAAAAGAAAACACATACTTCCACAAAACAAAACCAAACCACGGAAAAAGTGCAGCAGTATAGTTTCAAAAATGCAAGGAGGCATTCGTTTTGTACAATGAAGAAACCGACGACGAAGAATAATCTGGACTTGTTTTTGGAAGTCGCTTTCTCGTAACATTGCTTTCTTCTGCTTTCCATTATTTTTTCTTACTGACTGCTGATACATTCAGAAATGAAGCACCAGCTGCTTCGTTTTCTGAGAGTTGATTAGCTGTGATTGAACCACGAGCCCTTGTCACTTTCGGCGAGATTTTGCCTTCTATCACTATGAAATTCATCGATTTTCTCCATGTTTAGTCCTGGCTTTGTTTTTCTTTTTATCCAAGGACTTTTCTCCGTTACAGAGCGTTGAATTGGTTTCGAAAGTGTGACCACAGTAGTGAGTGTAAACAAAAAATGCTATCGAGTTGAAATGGGGTCTTTACTGGGAAAATTCACTGGGGAGTCAATGAATTATGAGGATTATGACACCTTGGCAGTGTATTAACTTTTATTAAAAAATGCCTTTTGTAACTTGCGCATGTTTTTATATTTTACTTACATTTTTTGGAAAAATAATGATACCTTAAATAACGAACTTAAATTTTATTGAATAAAAAAGAAATCGACCGATGTAGCCCCGCAAAGGTTTGAAGTAACCTTAAAAATGAGACTATTTTGGGGATTCTGACCAGTGCCTAATTTCCTTGCCTAGTTCGATGCCTAAATCAACTTATTTGGACGCTGTAACAACACTGCATGTGCACATGCTAAGAATAGAAGAAATAGTTAACACATAATTACAGAGATTTCTTGTGAGCCCAATCAAAATAATGTACAATGTAACTTCACAACTCAAGCTGAGAATTTGAAATGAACAGTGCATTTAGGACTGTCACTAAGTAACAAGTCAGGTTAAATGTGTTGTAGAAAGAAGTCACTGGGTTAGATAAAATTCCCTGTAAACTCTTAACAATTTCAAGCAGTATTGTTGGGCCATCCTTAGCATACATTTTTAAGAGCTGTATAGATGCTAAAACCTTTCCAAATGAGGGGAAAATTGCCAGTTACACCTTTGTTTAAGAAAGGATCCAAGCGTGAACTAGGGAACTATCGACCAATGTCAGTATTACCAGCCCTCTCAAAAATCTTTGAAAATTTTCAGGATAATAAGCTCTTGAACACGTACCAATCTGGATTTCAATCAATGCAAGCCGCATACTAACTATTTGAAACTTAGCTTTAGCTACAGTGGTGCCTTACTGTGGAATTCTCTTCCTGAAAGTATTAGGACGATTGGATCAATTGGACAGTTTAAGAAGGAAATAAACCGCGCACTCCATTCCCACTCTGCAATATTGTAAATCAGTTTATAGTTTTTGAAGTTTTTCATATGATTGTAATTAATTATTAAAGTACATTTGTCATTACTGAAGGTTTTTTAACCGAGTTTAAATAAAAGATCAACTACATTGTGCTACTACTAGTACTACTACTACTACTACTACATTAAAGAAAATCCAACAACAGGAAATAACTGATTGTGTTTTGTTGTATCACAAAGGCCATTTATCAATAGCGAAGTTGAGGAGAAAACTGCTAGTAATGGGCCAAGCTTACTTACAATGTTCAAAGGTGAGTGAATAATATTGTACACTGTATATCAATTTATAGACTGGCTTACTATACCAGTACTTTGTATTCACAGCTGTCCAGTACATAACTGTTAACAACACAACGCACGCTTATCGGCTGGGTAGTGATTTATCCGGTGAATAGTGTTATCCCCTAATAATGTTTATTTTTCTTTGTACATATAATAAACAAATTACAGCATAGAATGTGCTTTGTACGGATTTTTATTCACTCGTTGCAAAACTTTGGTAAAGTCGAGCAACTGGAGCCTGGTTAGAAAAATAATGTAATTTGTATGGAATGTGTGGTTTTATAAGGACACCCTTACTGACTTCACTGTTTACAATTTGACTTATTAGCATGCTAGTTTGCCAACAGAGGGCATCATGTTACATGTAGATCTGAATTGACAGCAAACAGTTGAAGAGCTAGTGAAACTTAGTACATGGTGTAATTTTGTTAATTGTAAAAGACAGTAAGGTTAATAATTATTGTGCTTTGACCTTTTAATATTCAGAACTGATTTGATAGTTCGATCAGATTTACTGAATAACTTTTGCTTATGAAGCAAATAAAATTATTGGAAAAAGAGGATTACCCTACAATAGCCAAAGTATAGTTATATGAAAAACACAATCACAACTTGTGTAACTGTTCTTATTTCTTCAAAAGTGTTTGTTTTATAGTAAACCAATTTTGCAGGTGATGAGATCAGTCATCAAAGATGGAGTTTGATTGGACAATATAATAAGAGGCTGGACAGACGAGCACTGTGTTACAGCATTGGAGTGGGAGAAAATAAAATGTCAAACCTGTTTATCGATTTTTAAGAATTCAATACTGAATTTTCCCAAACTAATGCACCCACATATAGATTTCATCATACTGCTTTTAAGATTCATTTTATTTCAAGTTATTTGCTTTAGCCCTGCTTTGAAAGAGTGTACATTTCATATCTATTACAATTTTATTTAACAATTGGTTCATGCTTTAGCGTGCACTATCGAGTTATGGAGCACGCGGGAAGTTTGGAGAGCACGTAAGAAGCGTAAGAGTTGCCCGAGGTGATAACCGAGGGCAACTATAGCTTCTTGAGTGCTCTCCAAACTTCCCGCGTGCTCCATAACTCGATAGTGCACAGCTAAAAGCATGAACCAATTGTTTTATAACATAGCTGGTGGATTTGTGCATCAAATCCGACGCGATTTCTGGCGAAGCGATTTGCTCGCGCTATCAGCGTGCACTATCGGGATTTGGAGCACGCTTACGTATACTGAATTTGATTGCGCAGCTCTGCTAGCTATGTTATAATAAATGTTATAATTGATTTTGGTTTTTTTGTGTTGGAAATCAAATACCCTGGAAAGCAAATTAATCCCCAAATCAAATCCCTCGGAATTAAAAATTTTCAAAAACAGCTGATTCTTTTTCAAGAAAATTAATTCCCATGGGAATCAAATCCCTTGGGAATCAAATCCCTTGGGAATTAAAATTTTGGCAAACGGCTTATTTTTAAAAAAAAATTAATTCCCATGGGAATCAAATCCCTTGGGAATTAAAAATTTTGGCAAACGGCTGATTTTTAAAAAAATTAATTCCCCTGGGAATCAAATCCCATGGGAATCAAATCCCTTGGGAATCAAATCCCTTGGGAATTAAAAATTTTGGTAAACGGCTGATTTTTTAAAAAAATTAATTCCCATGGGAATCAAATCCCCT
>Ga0126337_10001927_pt1 | contig 12942 bp, 7 predicted proteins | sample DipCmetagenome_FD_92527 | JGI IMG/M metagenome (GOLD analysis project Ga0126337, IMG submission 92527) | Coral microbial communities from La Bocana,Puerto Morelos, Mexico - Diploria C A metagenome | ecosystem: Host-associated > Invertebrates > Cnidaria > Coral | place: La Bocana,Puerto Morelos... | reverse complement strand
TGAATTCTGACTCATATATGTTTGAAGGCGTTATTGTTTGGGCATACTATTCTACATCTTTAGTTAAGGGATTAGAAAGGGATTGAATTCCAAGGAGATGGCTACTAAAATAGTAGACAAGTTCCACACGAGATTACGACGGGCTGAATGCAGCCTTCATATCATACTCAATTCAAATTACCCCCGATCCTTATTCGTTTTCTCTTGGCTATTACAACAGGTGTCCCCTTTCTTCCTCGCGTCTCTCCACCCCCCTCCCCCCCCCCCCAACTCCCTTACCCGTTTACGCCAAAATATATTACAGAATGCTCACAATAAGCCTTCCACTGCAAAGCAAGGTGGTATTTCTCGCCCAATAAATCTCAAATGAATTATGGGGCATTCGAATTTTTAATGAATGTACAACCTACAATTCTCATACGAATATCCTCTTACTTATTTCTGGGCGTTTTTTATGTTCTCGACATGTGACAGTAACGAGATTTCCCCACTCGAAACTGACCCAAACATGACAGAGAGTGTGAATGATAAACCGTTGTTACAGAAGACGGATCAGTTGCCATTAGAAGAGAACCAGAGAAAGACCTGGAAAACAAGTGCACTGTCACTGCCAAGTCATTTAGTATTTTACTGTCTTCGATAAATAATATTAGGCCACGCGGTGTCCCCATTTGTAGGTAAAAATGTTAACGCCAACCAGTGATAAATTACATGCACAAGTGCAAACCATTTTTAATTTAACGTCCATTATTTTGTAATTTTAAGATAAAGGCGCAACTGTTTTACAATAAATACGCGCATGATGATCATATCTTTCGAGTAATAATTTACTAATACAAATAAATCATCATTAAAACATCCTTCAATGGTCCATTAAACTATCCTCTTACCATTAAGAAAACAATCTTTTTTTCTGCTGTAAAACCTCAATGTTGGATAGTTCTAACCGAGAAAATTATATTTAATGCTTTCTCCTTCTTAATAAACATAAAGAAAAGGTAATTGACAGTGGAACCCCGGGACCAGCGATCGATACCCCGAAACCTCCCTGGACTATCCAGACTAAACGGCAGAAAAGGGCGAGAACGGGCAGAAATTCAAGGTATCTACAAATATCTTAAGGGGAGAAAGGCTATAATCATTATTGTAACTAATTATTCTAACTTTGAAAAGGCAATTTTTTTTTCTTGTGGGGGGGGGGGGTGGGGAAAGTCCAGCTTCAAGCTGCAGGATGCACATCAGTCAACATGGACAGGCAATTCAAAGGGATGTGTACCGCCTTGTTTTAAAAGGAAGAAGCTTTGCAATGTATGTTAGTTTAACTCTTTCTTAAAATTAATACGTCAGATCACCCCTGATAAGTCATACATGTAGCAATTTTTCTTGGCAAATTCTGTCCAAGGGGGTTTACCCTATGTAACCACCAACCCGTGAGCCAAGGCCAGATCACAACACCAGGAATTACGTTCCCTACTCTTCTTTGATAAGTGTGATGACGTCCCTGCTAACCATGTAACACTCAAGGACGCGGGCAGGTCTGATTCAATTTTTCCCCTTGAGTTCCCCTATCTGTGGCTCAAGCCTGTAAGGGCTTAGTAGAGACTTATCGGTACGCTACAGTCAGTGAGACCTTACTTAACAAACACTTAAAAAGCCTCGTTACGTCAGTACCTGTTGTCTTTGAACTTGATTATATAAAAAGATCTTCAAAGCAATAAAAATACTACCATATTTTGACAAGTAGACAAGTACCAAAAATGGTCCCGCAGCTTCGCCGCTCGTTTTCGCGGTGCATCCGCTTGCTCGCACGCTCTGGGTCTAGACTAGTTTCTGTAAAACCAACTTTCTTAAAAACAGACAACTCTGGAATTAACAAAAGCTGCGATATCCAAATCAAGAAAAAATCTAGATGACAGATATATACGGGTTTTGGGGATTACCCCACAATACATATACTAGAGGCCTAAAGTCCCCCTTTGCCTTTCCTTCTGTACCATAACAAGACCACCTTCGTTCAGCCCTTTTTTCAAACAGAGAATAGTCCCCTTATTAAGACCAATACAGCAAAACTAAAATATCAAGACATTTAACACTTTGGGTGCAGTGCACACCATCCTATGTCTATTTTGATAAAAGAAAGGGGGCAGGAACTGATAAAAATCCCAGTGTGGTTAGTTAATACTATACTACATAAATGAACGAATTTACCAAAATTAACACCCATGATATTCAAACGTGAAAGCAACATTATAGTTTACCAATCAACAGTCAAGTTTACACTGACAATAAAAAAATAATTGCACCAATAAAAACTTTGCAAAATTATCAAGAGTAAGTTAAATGTATGGTGCAAGGGTTGTAGGGCAGACAAGCAAAACAAAAACAGAACTGAAATTACTATAAAACAGTTTCTGCTCTGCCAACCTGATAGTTAATTCTTTGCACACAAAACTGAGTCTTCCCCAAGTAGAGAACAAAGCTCATGCAGCCTCTGTTGCATCTTGGGAACTCCAGCCAGCTGCGATTCAAGCTTCTGTTTCTCTTCATTAAGTGTAAGTCTTGTTGCAGTGTTCAATTCTTCCCAGCGCCAGCCACCCTCCCCATCAAACTGAAGTAGATGTGTGTGAAATTTCCTGAAAGAAAGTTGGCAAAGATTCACAATAATGATTAGGTCCTGCAGAAACAGAGGTAAAATTTGCTTGGTCATCATACAAATATTGCTATACATTTAAATGTATATTAATTTTCCTGTTTTAATACAGGGCTGAACTGGTCTGCAATCAAAATAGTGGTTCCCTTAGCGGTCCTAATTTGGAATACAGACTGCAAAGATGAACCACTCAGAAATTCAGCAAATTGCTCTGACTTTTTAATCTACAAAATAAACATTTTGTTTTGTACAAATCTTTTTATGTTCTGTTCATGTTTTGAGGACAATTTCAGTTAAATCTTCACAAAAGTGGTATGAGAAACAGATTAAATAATATTGAGTTCTGTTTGTCTTTTTTTTTTGGTAGGAAAAAATTTCTGACCAGGAACTTCCTGGCACAGATATGATCGATGATGAACTTCCAATACAGGTCATTCCCAGAGCAACAGCATTCTTACACCATTATTGGCTAAAGTGACCTTGGAAAACTGTTTTAATTTTTTTTATACCAAATTATGCAATGGTACACATCTTACTTGAGAGATCAAGCATCAAATTAATATTGACTAGTAGCCTGTATCTACATGTAATAATTAGGTACAAACCATAGGGAGGGTCTGTGTGAGATGCTCAAAAGATTAATCCCTTCATCCTTAGCAGCCTGGAAGATACTCCCTTCAACATCAATGCTTACAGCACTAGTACACTCATCAAGTAAGGCAAATTGGGGCCTAAAAAATCGTCACATACAGTTTGCCTCAGAGATAGATGATCAACAAATGTGGCTAGCCCTTACATACGTATGTTTTATCCCTGCCAAGGGACTCATCAGAGACCTTTCAGCTAACTTGCCAAACATCGCGTTTGAAGTCCTGCTAGCATTTCATGGTGGCAATCTGGCCTTATATCACATAAGCATTCCCAATTGCATAACATGCCATTCGTAAACTTGAAAAAAGTGTAAGAATTTAACAATCAATAAATTTGTGTGCAATCAAATGTATGTTGCCCTTGAAAAGTAACGTTCTATGGGCAATTAAGTCTACTCCACTGCATGTCATTGATAATTAACTTTGCTCAATGTAATGAACCCATCCAATAATACAGACTGAGTGAGCTACTGGGCTACTGTATGGGCTGATCAGAAAACAAACAAATTAAAAAGCAATTAACAAGGCTTCAGTATACCTAGACATGTACCAAAAGCAAAACCTGCTATAGATATACAATGATGCAAGAAACGGCACTTGCGTCATTGTATTTAGTGACTACATTTTTGGGGGCTGTAGGTCATTCTAGATCCAATATGCAAACATTTGGATTTGAGTTTCATCTGAGATCATTACCATGTGCATTTCGTAGACATTCAGTCTGCCAGCTGATTTCGTTACTATTGACTGAGCACTACACTGTGCTGAGGAGACCCAACCAGGTGAAAACAGCTGTCCAAAGTTGCAATTCTTCGCTTTCATGTTGTCTACATAGTCAGCCTTGCTTCATAGTTAAATTGATAATAGCACATCTAAATGAACTCTGCATGAACTCTGCATGAGATGCACCTCATCCTTGCTAAATATTTATTATAACTAGTCTTGGAACACAATAAAGTGTCAACCTAACTAGACCCATTTACATGTAATACCTGGCTGATTCATGTATGCTAAAACTGCTTTCAGTGACGAGTACCTGTGATAGAAGAGGCGTGCCATTCCCATTCTCTGTTTCTCTCCACCTGAGAACACATCCTTCCATTCCTTTACCACATCCCAACCTTTACAAAAAATGCATTCAGACTGATGAAGAATGGAAAACTCAATTAACATTGTCAGGCCAAAGTCAAATGGTTACAGTGAACAACAGTCGAGTTAAGTAAAGTCTTTCTAGAGCAAGGCTGGTTCTCATAAGTGATTCCTTGGATAGGATGCTAGCTAGTCTACATGTACCACAGCTACATGTAGTACAAGTCCCTGACTTGGTTAGTTCACCATGACAGTACAGTGTTGAATTGCTGTAAAACACCAGACAGTGTTAGAAACTGAATCCAGACTCCTTGATCTGGATTTCAAAATGTAACCCTCTGGCCAAGCAAAACAATTCTGCACCTCTTCCTGTTGCAAAATAGCTAGATTATTTGAATCATGTTTGCAGCCCACCTTTCTTAGGTTGAATACAGTTGAATGGTGCTGTTTCGAACCCAAGGTAAATGGAAAAAAAGTTTGAAATAAAAGGGTTTCAAAATAACCAGGGAAGCATAAAATTCATTACAATGAATCATTTTTCAATAAAATACAGAACAGTATCAAGAAAGACACTGATTAATTAAAAATTCAGTGATTATAAGTTGGATAAATCAGTCCAAAGGATGCTGTTACATTGAAAACTCTTTTGAATGTTCTGTTGTTTTTGGTTTTTTCTAACACTTTTGTCGATTGTGAATGAATATGAATGTGTTTTCCAGCTGTGCTGTATTATAATTATGTACTCCGTTTTTGACAAGTTTGAAATAACGGGGTTGATTTAAGGTGTAGGGAGAGAATGATGAGTTCAAAATAACAGGGAGTTCGAAATACACCTGTAGCAAGGAATTCAAAATAACCGAGTTTGAAATAGCTGATGGTAAATGACTGAAAACATAAGGGTAAATCCAAGGGAATTCGATCTTCATTCGAAATAGCGGGGTCTTGAATTAACCAAGTTCGAAATAGCGGGAGTCGACTGTATGTATGTATATAATTTTAATTACTGACATGAAAAAAATATACATGTACTACAAAACAAAAGATATTTAATGTTAAATGACTATGTCAGTGTTAAAACATACCTCCTTCCCTTTTGACTATATACTGCAGGTGAACAATGGCCAAAATAGTCTCTAAGACATCATGGGTGATGCCACGAGATTGCATGTCTTCATAAGTGTCAGGATAAATCACTTGGTCACGCAGAGAACCAATTGGCATATAGGGTCTGTAAAATAAAATATTGATAAGACAATTTGAAACATGTTTTATTCAGCAAATTATCACTTACAGCTAAAGCTGAGAGGAATTTCATAATATAATTCGTCCAACCACTGCACAGCTTCGCATGTTTCTGTGCACACATGTAGCAATCAACAATTTAGCTTTTTATTGTACGTACAAATGTACAAGTAATGGAGTATGTTGTTCCATTATTATGCAATAATGCTAAAATTTGTCTGACCTTGTATTGCAGAAATTATCAGTACAGCACCAGCTCTCAAGGCTTGCTGGTAGTACATACATGTATATAAATTATGAACAATGTATAACCTCACCTTTGAGGTATGTAGAACATGTGACTAGGAGGCAGTTTGGCAAGGAACCCTTTGTAAACTGGCCACAGTCCACCAAGAATACGAAATAACGAGCTTTTACCACAACCATTTGGGCCTGTTATCAACAGATGCATTCCTGGCTCCAGCTAAAATTATAATAAAAAGTATTTTATTTATATTAAGTATCTGCCACTTATAGTACTGATCATCAATTTCCTACATTTGTAAGCTGATTTAGCCTTTTATTTGAAAATGAGTTACAAAATATCATTACAAAAGTTACACACTCAGAAATGCCTGCATCATGGATAGCAGCAAGAAATGTATTTCCTTTGTCGTTAGCAATTGAACACTTACTGGCAACAATTTGTGAATGCAAAACTCAAATTAGCATATAAGGAACACTGGGAAAGAAACAGTTGTCAAGTGTGATGTCTCCTTTACTGTGCTCACCTCAAAGGACAAACTTGACACAACTACATCACCACATGGTGTGATAATAGCAACATCCTTCAAAGCAATGCTTCCCTCAGTGTCAACTACCTCTCCACCTGACATCTGACTCAAATCAACCACTTCTCCATGGACACCAACAGCTTCACTGGAGGGTTGCTCAGCTTCGTCAATTGAATCTCTCCTCTCTGTCAACTCTCTAGTAGCTTGCCGTTGGCAGTGCCCCTGCTGAACATCTTCAAAGACCTCAAACATCTCTGAAACACGCGTTGTGTAACCACTCAGTTCTATTATCTGCCGCAACACAAAAGACAAAAATTAATGTTGATAGGTCTAGATAACATCTTTTGGCAGGGTGCAAAGTATCACAGAAATCTTCAAGCAGTTTCTGGAAAAAGTAGAACCTGATTCTTGGTAGGCTGGTTTTCATGCAACATTGTTTGTGTCACAAAAAAATGCACAAATAATATTCACAAAAAACTGACTTATAGAAGAGAAATATATAAAACTTAATCTATAAATTTAAATTACTATAATATTATAGCAATGTGTATTACATGGATATTAAAGGTGGCAAATGCTACATCTACATGTAAGACTCCAACACACAAGGTAACAAGACCCTAACATGTACTACGGCCCTTAAAATAACGTGACCTGCTGAGACCAGGTAGCAGACTTACTTCCTTGTAGGAGGACATTATTCTTTCTATGGCATCTGCACCAGAAGCCATCAGTGAGCGTGATGTTGTCACATGCTCTGTTCTTTCACTTACAGCTTGGTCTGCAAGTCCCTGCTGTTCCTTTGTAGTCCCTGGATAAAAAAAATTACAAGGATGATTGCAGGGTTCTTAGCAGATCAAAAAGGAAAATAGTCCTAATCTGTATCTTGAGATCAATGCATATTATTTTAATTTATAATTTTTTACCTCACTAATAAGTAATGATACTGTAGTACATACAACTGAAAAAGAAGTTCAAATTTCTCAATGCTTATTCCAAATACGAGATGTATGTACAATGTTTGCACATCTTTCATGAATACAAACATCTTTAAAATTATCAGCTGCATATTGTTGCTGTTTATAGAAACATGACTTTTAAACATTCTATGACATAATGAATAAGTGAATACTGAAAAAATAAAATATAATTTTCCCAATTGAAAATAAGTGAGAAATTTCATAATATATTTGATTTAAAACTTATCTATCACTGACTCGCTGATGATTCAAGAATGTTTATAGGGGGGCATTAAACATAGGAGTGAGAAACTAAAATTCTATACAAGACTGTCAAGTCATGTAATTCATGATTGTTTAGAACATGTACCTTTCCCTAGCAGGATGCTTGATCCCACCATAACAAGACCTGATGCACTCCACACATACTTCATTAAGAACTGTTCGAGCATGATGAACCAAAGACGTTTGCTGAAGAGCAGCTCCATTTGCTGGGCCAACGACTGAAAACTCTGTTTCAATAAAGTCAATTCAACCTGTAGAGAAAAGATCATAGCTTTAAGTACCAGTATCTGGAATTTCCAACTCCCAACCTTCCTGTAGTAGTTTTTACTCTTACAATTTTGTATCCATGCTAAAAACATTCACGTTATGCAATTCAATATTGAAATGAGAAGTTACTTCATTGTACATGAGTTCTTCATAAAAATAACATCAGATATACATTTACGACTTGTCTGTAGTAGACTAGTTCTTCATATATACCTGTCCAATATCAATTTTTGATTTCCAACCTATACTATTAATAGTATGAATAGGAATTTTAATCTAAGAGTCTCTAATTTCGGAGACAACAAAAGTCCTAGAGAGAAAGGTCACTCTCAATATTGAGCCACCTTGGGTAATATATGTATATGGAAACTAGTTTTGTATTAATATAGAAGTGAACTGTTTACATGATAAATCATGAAATGGGTTCAGATGAAAGTGTGGATGGAAGGTCACTCACTTGGGGGTGGGGAGGCAGTGAGCTAACTCTTTCCACATACAGAAAAACTTTGGGCTTTTTGCCACGCTGTTAGAGGGAAGTCAAGACCTTATCATGTAAAGCATGTGCTACATCGCACTTCCTCCCTTCGGAGTGCGTGCTTTTCCTGGAAGCTTGGGGGTCATGAAGCTCTAATGCTCTCTTCTGCCACCTCCAGTAGAGGGACTACCCCTTCCTGGCAGGGTACTCTCTTACATTGTATATGGGCTATATACATGTACATATGTGTAGCCCCAAAGGGTACATGTACACTGTATGGTTTTCAGCCATTTAGGTCATAAAAAGGGTATTGATTTCATAAACAGGGTGTCATTTTTTTCTCTAGTCCTAAATTGAGTATGTTTTTAAGAAGAAGCTAAAGTACTTTTTCATCATTGTCAATGAGATCATCAACAAAAGCCCTCCTCAAATTATGTTTACGGAAATTTAACATTGGTCTGAAGTAGGAAACTAATTATAAGGCAGGTCTAAAACAGGGTATTGATTTAAGGGTCAGGTAATTAGGGTATCAAGCCACATGCCACATGCCCCATGCCCAAACCAATTTTTTCTAGGAGTACCTAACCCAGGGTCACCTTTTTGCCCGAGTTTCAGTCCCCTGTTCTGCCACAATCATCCAATCATTACCTTATACCATATTAGTCATTAATCTAGGCCTGTCATTAATCAACTCAGTATGCACATACAGCATTTTAAACACCTACTTTGTGACCACCGTAAAAGGCAATCTCTTCAGCATTGGTGATTACCCTGGAGTGAAGGAATCTCAGTTGTCCCCTCTTCTGTGACTCTTCAGCAACAATCTTACCAAACCGGGGACTCAGACTTCTCAAAATCTCGGCTGTTAAGTAGATAACCACAGCTGCTATTGAAACTGGCAACTTCCACGACGTTCCTCTTTTTCGCGCCATCCCATCCAAGGTCCAACAAATCACAAAAATATCCAGGCAAGGCTTGGTTAGGTGAGAGTAAAGATGAGCTACAGAACTACAAAACATTCGTATATCCTCCGTGAGACACTCATCAGCATTTGCCAATCTACCATCCAAGTTGCCTACACGATAGTACGTTTGATTTGAGAAGTACTTTTCGTAGGCATGGTTTACGAGCTCTGTGCGAAAAGCAAGTGATAGTTTGCTCTCTAAATACCGAATCATGCTGTTTATGAAAGTTGCGGGAATGGCCACTCCAATCCAGTTAGCTAGTAGTAACATGAATTTCAACACATTTTTCTGCACTACTGATCTTATTATTCGGCCATCGAGGGTTGCCACGTATATCGAGAGGAATGTTCTGATGAAAAGGCAAACTGAATGGAGAAACAACAGCCCTACTTGTTTTGTCCATATCCCAGGAAAAAGAATCTTCAGTAAGTTCCACGCTTGTGAAATGAATACGTAGTCTAATGCTGCTGTTCTTCGTTTTACCTTTGACCCTGCATTAGAAGGCACCAAGGTCAATCTTGTCTTGTTACTTTGGTTTTGTAGTTTGTTCAATATCCTTCGCCCGACGAAAGGCCCGTATTTTTTTATTATATAAAAACTAGCGATAGCAACAGCAGCTGCTCCCGTGATTTTCGCGTGTCTTTTTGTAAAAGGTGCCATTCTTTCACTCGCATTCACGCATATCCTTACACCTGTTACTTTCGCTGAGGTTGGGTTGGCTTGTACCCGCCGCCATGTTGTTTTGATATTGGCCTCGTTCCCAGTTATGATTTTCAACATGAGGACGAGGTTTTTACTTATGCAGTGATCTCCTCTAGCCCTATATTTTAGATATTTCTTTCATATTCACATAAGTTAGTTCTTTAAAACGCGAAGATCGTCCAAGGGTACTGTGCGTCGAACAAGGTCACTGGCATCAGGGCGGAAAAAGGTCATATAAGCGACCTGATCGCTTGTTCCGTTTCCAGAGGAAATATACAAACGAGCAAAAGATATCAACCAGATCATGAAAAATTTGCGAGACTAGCTTTTCAACCCTCCGTAGCTGCTCTATGTCTTCCATTGGTCGTTCAAAATGTTTGATGGACATTGATTAATTTGAGCACTAATTAAGCATTGAAGATTTGCGGGATACAGGCAATTAAACCGCGAGATCGTTTACAAAGGCGCGGTACGAAACATGTATAGTATTCGGAGGGTTGGGGATAGACTGCCGTAACTACTGTACCATGTGGTCTGGATTCTGGCAATGGCCGGACTCACTGTGTTTCGTTTTGGGGTAGTCTTACAGTTGCTTTCTCCAGTAGGTAAAAGGGAACGAGGTGATAGTAACCCAAATTAACTGGACTGTACCGATCATTTTGAGAATATTGTGCCGATTGCATTATAACCACTTAGTACCGAATCAGATATCTCAGTAGCGATGGGCGTACGCGAACCTGCAGACTTAGGGGTCAGTGACCGTTCCTGCCCGTAAAATTTACGCGATGCCCGAATGCGTGAGTTTTGAAATCGGGATCAAACGCACTCAAAACTGCATGAAAAACAAAGACCTTCACAATTTTGGCCACATCCAATGAAACTGCTTTAATTCCAAAAATAATGATTTTCACATTTGTGACGAGCTTTAGAAAAATTCTGCTTATGCAAAATCTTGTCACAGAAACTTCGCCTTTCAATACCATCCAGCTGTGGTACAAATTACTGTTGTTCTTGAATTTATATTAATTAAAACTGCGGTAACTCCCCTCGGAAACTATGTATCAATAATATATAGTGGTACTTAGTCAGTTCCCGATAAATCGATAGCAAACTGAATTGGAAATAAGCGTCCAGAAGTAGAACGTTGCCTTGCTATAGCGGCGATTCGCAATCAGTATAAAACCTTCTGGAAAGAGAAGATAGCAAATATGAAATTCTGGTTTTATTACTTTATATATTGTACTGCAGATAAAAATTCTAAGGTGCTACTGACATTCAGTAGGGCTGAGATATGAGTAATCAAAATGATAAGATCCATGCTGGAGTCCGGTCCGTTCTTGTTTTATCAAGAGCAATTTTTGATAAAAACGACGACGTGATTTAACCCCTTGGCTTTAAAATAACTTTCGAGGGTATTCACTGTTTTATTTCTTGAACTTTATCAGCTAGCGAACAAAATATTGCTCAGTGGCTTTTTGCGCCAAATAGTAGTTAAGCTTATCGTCCAGAAATAAGAGTGAAAGCTTGAAAGCAGTCATCATGCAAAAAAAATATGGCGTTTTCCCCCGGGGGGTACTCCCTTATATGGGCTATATAGGTATATGCGGCCCCAAAGGGTATGGTTTTTCAGCCGTTTTAGTCATAATTTGGGTATCGATTTTAGCCATTTCACCGCCATTTTGGTCATAAATAGGGTATCGATTTTTGCACTTCGGTTTTTCTTTTAGAAGAAGCTATTTCTTCATCATGCCCTCCTTCTCCCATCCGCGCTTTGCCTTCCTCTACCCCGTTTAACGCCTGCTACGCATGCTAGATAAAGCCAGCTACAAAAGCCCTTCCCCTAATGATCTAAGAGTCAGGTCATAAATAGGGTATCACATTTTTGGTCAGGTCATAAATAGGGTAGAGAAAATCGCTGATTTTGGTCATAAATAGGGTAAGGGTTTTGGGAAGCGGGCCGCACACCCGTACCAAATGTTTCTGGGAGTACCCCCCCCCCCCTCCGGGCGTTTTCCACCCTTTACGACAAACAGGGCAAGTATAGACGAGTAGGAAATGTTTGGCGAGGTGAACTCTTGATCAGCGATCATAACATTACATCAAAATGCAACTTTAACGATGGTTTATACTTATACTAAATCGCCGACAGCAGAATGGTTACCATTTCTCTTTAGTTTCAATGTACCAAGGTTTTTATACATTATATAGATTAATCTACAAGGCATATAATAATTCAGTTCCCATCGTTTCTATGGTTTTGGATTTGCGAAAACCAATGCAAGTTGGAAAAGCTTTCCGTTTACACGGCCAGCGGTGCTGGTACACGTGCAGCTTTTAGAATTGAACTGAGCTTTATGATTACATCCGTAATAAAATTTCGCTGATCTGTACTGTACTGATAAATGTAATGATTAACAATACTTTTCTATAGTAGTGGATTATATCTTATCTATTGAGGTAGCCTTGTATGGAAAAAGGAAGAGCCTAAGAATTGTGCATCTGATAAGATATGACAGGGGCTTAAAACAAACGACCTGTAAATTGTTGTTAAGATCTTTAAAAGTTTATTGTCAATAGGACTTTGAATAAATATTGTTTTACGAATACGCAGTTTCCGGATGTAACTGTTTCAGTGTGGGTATAACTGTTTAACACAAGACGCCGCAGGTTTCCCCTCAGAAAAATTTACACGCCCACATGTTTTTCTCCCAATTAAACTTAAACGTTGTTTTTTTTAAGGCAGAACCGGAAAACGCCGGAGACACAAGGGGTTTCAAGTACCATTTTTGTAACTATAAGGCGACCGTCGGACATATATGCAGTGGTCTCTGCTGCCGAGAAAACGTTGAAAAAGCTCTCTCATAGTGCTCTTTTAGAATGGAGTA
>Ga0126337_10001926_pt1 | contig 12943 bp, 8 predicted proteins | sample DipCmetagenome_FD_92527 | JGI IMG/M metagenome (GOLD analysis project Ga0126337, IMG submission 92527) | Coral microbial communities from La Bocana,Puerto Morelos, Mexico - Diploria C A metagenome | ecosystem: Host-associated > Invertebrates > Cnidaria > Coral | place: La Bocana,Puerto Morelos... | reverse complement strand
GTCCTTTTGTCAGGTACCAATTAACACATACGAAGAATTGCTGTGTTAGCCTAGCACAAGCACAAGCTAGGCATAACGCTTGTGGGAGCGCCCACAGCAAAAACATAGGCACGTAGGCACGCGAAGAATTGATAATTGCCTTATTTTTGGCTCCATACCTCCTCAATGTACAACAAAGCAAGATGGCGGATTTTCTCTTACACTTATGTTTACAGCGTTCTCTCTTGCCACGATAATAAAAGCAAGCACAAGAAACCTCTGGTCTGCTTGTGCTTATGAGTAAGCTTGTGTTGTGCGCGTCATCGCTACCGTGTGTTTGTCAGTTCAAGTTAAGCTTGTGCTGTAGGCCACCTTCCTACGGTTATGCGTAGGCTTGTGCGTGTGTCGTTTCGAGAACCGGGTTTTACATTCATTGTACCTTCGCAAATGCTGCAGGTCTTCTGGCACTTAAAGTACTTGAACGTAGGATAATGGCAATAGCCTTTCTTTTTGAAATGCTGACATTTCTCGGCACCAAAACGATCGCTTTCTGGTCCTGTAAGAAAAAAATACATCAATCTCAGTATGAAAATTTTTTTTGCCAACAAGAGCGTCACTCCTTTAAAGAACTGACTACCAGTTCCCAAGGCATTTGTTAAAGAAAGCAAGGATATTGTTTCATTTCTGTGTTAAAATTGTTTCACGGAAGCAGTTTGGGTAGATAATCAGGATATTCCTTGGACTTAGCATATGAATTGAGCTCTAAACAGTTACAGAATGTAGACGATCAAAACACGAGTGAAGAATTAATTTTCAAATGAAATGTGTGAAAGATATTTCCTCACCTTTACATCCTGAGCATGTTTTACGACATTCATTCATGTGTTGATCACACTTTCCTTCTTTCTTTATCTTGAAGCACGAGTCGCATTTGTAAATATCCAGGCAACCTGGAGGAAAAAGCACGCACATACGTATAATAGTAAGAATAACTATTCCACGAGGACGCGTTGCATATGAGTTGGCTATAATCACCTCATATCCAACAAGCTCGAGTGGGATAACTGTTTTATTAACAACGCGCCTAAAATATTGGAAACTAGACTAAAATAAAAGTTAAAACGCCCCCAAAAAAATCACGCGTGCGCTTACCACATTAGTAGAGCATGGCTCATATCCCATTATGGCTAAGCCAGTTAAAAGTCTCGAATTGCATTGTTTAATGATCCAGTTTTAATTAATGGCATTTATTATATGGTTAAATTGGTCTGCGAGAAATACGAGAATTCTGATGGGTTCTCTTAGCGGTCGGGATTTCAGTTGGTAATAACTCGAACAGTATTTTTCCAAAACGAACCTCGTTCTATAACAGATATTTATTTAATGTCAGAGAAAACTGCTTCATCCTGCTAGTTTCAGACGTTCGTGATTTTCCCTGTCACAAACGTATGAACGTAATTGGTGGATATTCTTTCAAATTATACTCTTACAAGGCTTTAGGTACATATTCCTCGCCTATATCAGGTAGACCTAGCCAACCGCTGTAGCTAGAAGTTCCACCCATATTAACGTTTTTGTTAAATTATTTGTATAAATGTAAGTTTGAGTATATATAGAATTTAACAGTAATTATGTATTTTTATTTTCATTATTGCAAATTATTACTTTTTTGTTATTGATGTCGTGACTAGACCTGTCACTTAAATGAATTCTTACTCTGTATGGCCCTCTGGATATCTGTCCTTATTATTTTGTTGTTACATAAAAAGTACGAATTATGGTGAAAGAGAAAAATTCTACCAAAAACAACACCTACTTTTAAAAGAAAAAAACTTACGGTTATAATAGCCAGAGTCGTCTGAGGATACATCATTAAGATCTGAAAAGAAAATAGTTCCCAGGCTGGTTAATGTATGTGATATATAATATCTACGCAGCACTTTAGGCAGAGGTTCAATTTGCACGCAAAATTTTGTTACAAACAATTTGTTTGCATGGGCGCGCCAGAACCTGTTGGATGTATGATTAGCAGTGAAACGTAGCAGCACACCTTGTTTCTTTTAATCAAAAAGTCCGTTCTGAAACGGAATCTCTACAACCTGTCCTGAACCCATGAAGAAGTCTCAAATTTAAGAGGTGTATGGCGGCGTATGTTTCTGAATTTAAGGCTACGGTTTCACTTTGATTTAGATGTTGCTGTGAATGCATTCAGGCCACACTAGATAACTGTGTATGGCCGTAAATAGAATCAGTTAATGTTGTACAGCGATGACTGAATCAAAACTCTGACTGAACTCATTCAGATACAAGGCTAGGCCAGGCCAGGCCCATCTAATGAGTTAAAATGAACCTTTTTCGATTAACTGTCTTTACGAGACACGCAAATATTAAAATTTGTGTTGTATAAACAAAAATCTTACCATTTTCTTCATCTGAGCTCTCTGAAAATGGCCAAAACGCTGAAGCTAAATGAAAAGTTGATAAGGCAAAAACCAACAAACGGGGTATGAACATTTTGCTTTTTAGCCAACTCTTCACAAGTCAGAAGTCTTCCCAAGCCAAGCCAAAGTCTGCAGTGTCATTGAGAAACTGACTTGGATTTTATATACACTTTCTAACAGGCGATTGCCATGGGATATAGGAACTTAAAATGATGAACAAAGGAAACTCAGGGAGACCAATTTTAACAATACATTTCCGTCACTTTTGTTCCTTTTCTCGATGAAGAAAAGGCACATCGAATAGGAATATTTCTGAATGAAAGTTTAATTCTAGCTGGTGCATATTTAAATTGCTAAAACTCATGCATCAGCATTTTTCACCAAACATGAATTTTATGGCTGGAACAAAAGACAAAATCGAATTTAATTTTCTAGCAGCGCTTTTCTGTACTGAGAAATTAAATGAAACAGTGTTACTTTTTTTCTAATTGTTGCTCGTAGCAACCATAAATTCGTCTAATTTTCATTACAACCAAATTTAAAATTCAAGCACCCTTACAAAGTATGGATACGAAGGTGTCCTTTTAAATGCACACAAAGCAGAACAATGTGTTTCTTTGGTTTCGAAATAAGAACAGGCATCGTTATCGTGATTCCTGACTCTGAAAGGATTTTTTAGATTCTTGGGTAAGAAGTAACCGCCGGGTCGATTGAGGCTGTTTTATAGGTGCATGTACCCCAATTCATTTCAATAATTAAACGATCATTTATTGATTAACATCATTTAGCAATAATTATTTTGATCATTTGCCTTCCACATTTCTTTAGCTAGTTAATAATATCTCTAGATTCGCCTGACGCCGAGACTGAAGAAATTTAAACGTGTTGTCACGGGACTGTGTTGTCAAACGAAAACTCCTGTCATAAAACGCCCTACAATGTCATGCCACAATGTATGCAGGCATTATTTATTAGCTATGCTTCAACGTTCGTGGCCCTTTTTCTGTTAGGGGGCGGTTTTCTTTATTTTTGTTCTTCTGACTACAAAAGGTAACAGAACAATAGAAAAGACTGCGGAGCAATATAATCACATTGAGATATAATAAACCCTGAGCGTTTTATTAGTCAGTGATATTTCGACCACATTCATCACACAATGAATTCAGTTTTCGAAAACCCTGTCTAGCAATATAAGTGCGGTAGTGTATTTACAAAGAGCCCTTAGAAAGAAGAAGAATCCATTTGCTTTTTCAAAGACCTGGCAAAAAAAACGCCTTTTGTATAGAAAACCTTAACTCGGCTTTTGATTATTAATATTGCTTCTGTAGAGAAGAATAAAAGCTCAAGTATACCATTCGTGATAATTCAGAGAAGTTTTTGGTTAACTAACTTTGAAATTCTATTGACTAAGTACATAGAAAGAAGATAGCATTGCACTTACGACATCAAAAATCCCAGAAATGTGTGTTTAGAACCTGTCCGCTAACGTTTGGTTTTGCAGAAAAGAACTATTGGGAAAAAATATATTTATATCTGGCTATCAATAACAATGGTAAAGAACGAACTTTAATTTCTCGAACGATCAATTGCGCGTCGTCTTTTAGGCTTCGACACAAACACCTCTCTTGTTAGCTGCCGTACAACGACAAATGCTCGTAGAGAATAGTGTTGAAACTTGCTTAAAAACTTTATGTAGTACTAGTTATTTGAAAGTTATATTCTCAATACCGATCTCATAAATGAGAAGTATATCATTAAAGAATAAAATCGTACCCTTTTATTGCATCAACGAGTAGACGATCAGTGAAATTGTAAATTGTTCGGGTATTTGTCACATGAGCATCTGTTACTTATCTTCGTTCTTGACGTAAACTCTAAAGGAAGGCTTTCTTCAGCGTAAGAATGACAATGATACGTACTTCTTTTCAGAAAAGTTAAGGGGGTGCTAGTCACACATGAAAACTTTCTGTGAATAAATATCAAGTCTTGCTTTAGCAATATTACAGTTTACCTACGTATGAAACCACAGGGGATGTCGCAGGCAGCAATCTCCACTGAACAACAAACGAAAGGCTACCTCTAAATTAAAACTCTTGTACACTAAATGTATAATATTTAAGGCAAAGGCATTTTCCACGGCCAAGTGTATTCCTCGGCAAGAAAGACGATGAGAATTTCTTTTTGCAAAAGAAAATATTTGTTTCATCCCGGATGCGATTTTACCTGCTATAGAAATGACAAAGTGTTCACCACAAAAAAATTGCGTTAAGCGATATTAAAACTGCTAGATACTGGTCAAGTGTTACACAACCGATATATAGATTTCAAACAGTTCTTTTGTTATCAGGGCTTTTATAAAAGAATTTTAATTGAACGAATGGCAATTTGTTGTAACAGTCATGGAGGGACAAGTGATCTTGATTTGGCTCTTTGTTATCGCCTTTTCTTTCTCTTTTGCAAAGGACGAAATTGAAGCAGGTAATTATGTTTTAACACTTTAAATCACATTACATTTAAGTGCGACTTCTTAGAAGAGAAGACGAAATATTGAGAGGGGACAGATAGCGCCGGGTTGAATTAACTGTAGGAAAACTCAAGTACGTAACGGAAAGAGATTCCTTGATACCATGAATGGAGACATCTTTGAGATCTTTTATACTCAAATGTTGGACAAACGTAATTGGAAGGCATTTAAAAAAGTTAAACAAAAATTATCATCAGGTAATAAGAGTAATGTTCCGTTTTTGTGATAATTTTTCACGAGAACGACCTAGAAACTCAAGGGCGATATTATTACTTTGAATTAATGCCATTTAGCGTTTTTTATTAATTCACATTTGTTCCAATGGATAGCTGTTAATACTTAGTATTTTATTTTCTATTTGGTTCTTTCTTTAGACCCTGCCGAGCAACTGAACGATCTACTTGGTAATTACAAGTGCCTTTACTTCTAATTTCATGAAAAGCTGATATCAAAGTATCAAAGTGATACACGATGACTAATTAGACAATGTGCGATAATCGTCATGAAATCACGCAATCAAAGCTGACTAAATAGTAAATTGTAGGGGAAGATACAGTTCTAACACCCCGATGAAAATAAATAATAAAATTAAATCGAACGGACATTTAAATTGCTGCTGAGTTCATAGTTTCAAAGTAACCGTAACTCGGGACTAAAATAGATGCTTTTTTCACTTCAGTGGGAAAATGGCGAGTAAACGAAACCGGAAAAGACTGAAGTTATGCTCTGAAATCCAATTGTTAGAACAGAAAAAAAATCTTTACAGTAGATGACCTAGATTCTCACTGAAGTTTCAGAAAGTTTCCGGAGTAATTCGACTGGAAACTATGCGTGTTAGCTTGTTAACATCCTTTATATCAAATGAATACTGCATATACATAGGACAAATTTCGCAAGATCTTTATATCTTGTATTACCTTGTACCGTCTTATTTTTTGTCAGTTTGAATAAGAGTAAATAGAAATATCACCTATGATATAGCACGCTGAACTGAACTAGCCATATAAACAACCGGAATTAATTCAGAAGGAGATAGATGGTAAAACTAATTATTAAGTTGACTCGCAATTAAATTGTAGTACTTTCTCGTTTAATTGAAGGAAACTTCCAAGGCAAGGCCAGCGCTGTCAGAGGTACATATTTTTCTGAATGTATGTCGAAAAATAATTAGGTGATATACGTTGAAGGAAAATAATTTATGGAAATCGAATTCAGATTACGTGACCTATTTTTCTTGTTTCACCTTTTATTTTTCACCCAGAAGTTAATCACGTTTCTCCTGTAGGATGTTCTGACAGGTCAAGATACTGGTGCGGAAGATACAGCAAGCACTGTTTCCACCCTTTTGTCTCTGCGTACTGCCCAAGAACTTGTGGTCGCTGTTCAAGTAAGTGATTTTGTCTCCGAAGGAAGACAATGAAATGTCAGTATCAGATCTAAAGAGATGCACGGTGTCACATAACATCATTTTTATCTTACAAATATAAAGTTTTCTTAACCAATCGTGGTTCCGCGCTAACACACGTTTTCGCGTGCTTTGCCTCGGCTAAATGTCTTCGAGCTTAGATTGAAGCCGATTTCATTGTCTATCTACGTCGTAATTAGTCAGGATGATTACTTTAGTTTTGGTTTTCCGTCATCATAGTTGAAACTGGGTTTTTGACCAATCGTGAGGTCAAGATGGCTGGATATTGGTCAAGTTCTTTTTATACGTGTCTATTGAGCGTGTTAAAGTTGAGGTCCATAAACACGCAAAATAAGAAAGAGGCCAAGATTCAGCAGCCATCTTGACCGAGCCAGCATGGTCAATAAACGATTTCTTACAAAAGGAAAAAAAGCGCTATTTACTTGCAAAACACAGCGGGTAATCCCCATCGGGCAGGATAGCCCCATCTTGCCTGCTCGAATAGCCAATCACAGCTCAGGATTCGGCTTATCTTGCCCGCTCACGGAGCTACCATGTAGTAAGACGCATTCCGTACCGGTTAATTCAGTCTTAATTCAGTCAATATCCGGACCACTCTCCGAGTAGCCTGCAAAATGTAGCTGCCTCGCAAGGCGATTGTATTCGCAGGCTATCCATTAAAAAGACAAAAAAATAAAGCGGTCCAATCACAGGCAGAGACAATGCTTTTTATTATATATTGACTGCGTATAACACTCAATTACATTGAATTAGAGCTTCTTTTTTGAGTTTCTGTCTTTTTCTATGTGATCATAAATCCAAGTAAGTGTGACTTTGGGTACGTAATATGAATCCGATCAAACTGTTATTATGACTAATCCACGTATACTAAGTCGCATATTTTCATCAGATGAAGGAGGCTGGAGCTCTTGGAGTGCCTATGGTCCGTGTTCTAAATCATGTAGTTACGGTTATCAATCAAGGTCAAGGAAATGTAACAATCCGTCATCCGACAGTGGGACTTGTCAAGGGCCTTCAATGGAACAGCAGAGATGCAACGAGATGGTTCCATGTCCAGGCATGTAGACCTTACAGAGGCGATTAATGTTTTATAGGGAAGAATAGCATTACCTGCTGATAGACGTTTTAATAGATTAAATAATACTCTCGAAAAAATTACAATCATCGGTCAAAACAAACAAGATCTTTCTTCACATTATAAAATATTTATAAGCATGACTTCGTCATCCCATCTTGCTGTTCTCAAACCTCAGTATTTATAATGATCCGTCAGTAACAGAAGCCAAGAGCGTCATGACCGCAACAAAAAATCGGAGTAGACAAATTTTTCCTATTTTCTGCAGGTAATTTTAGAATGCTAGCTGCTTCCGTAAAATCATCTGAAGGCACATGGGCAGCTTGGGGTGACTACAGCAAGTGCAGTAAATCATGCGGAGGAGGAATACAATCTAGAATTCGCAGATGTGTAAACCCATCTCAGCCTTTGGGCCACAAAACATGTAAAGGGGCTTTCAGACAGCGTCGATTTTGCAATGTACAGCATTGTCCAGGTAAGTCAAAAGGCCGGCATGTATAATGAGAAACGCAGTCTAATCTCGCTCTAGCACGCTCTTGAAGTTTATTAGTAAAGAAATACCCTATGCGTTCAAGTTGTCGGTGATTTCATTCGTCATGCAGACCTTATGGAACGCTTGGGCACAAAGAGCTGAAACACCTTGAAGAACTACCCAGTCCTTCTTGCAGCACTTTTTCACAGAGTACAAAGTGCAAATTTGCCTGTTACTTTCGTTTTTAATATTATTATCCTAATCTACTTTTTTGGAATTCCCACAGTTGATGGCGGTTGGACTCCATGGGGACAGTATGGTTCTTGTAGTAAAACCTGCGGTGGAGGAGTACAATATAAACATCGAAAATGCAAGAACCCTCCACCCAAAAAAGGCGGTAAAAACTGCGTAGGACCATCTATGCTGTCTCGTGACTGTAACACACAAGCATGTTCTGGTAAATAACTGCATTCATGCTACCTCTTTTACTGGTATTCCTCAGCAGGTGCCAGATTATTAATAATCAGCCGGTGTCAGACTACAGTACAGTTTTTCACAATCTTTGGTCTTTAGGCTTTCTTTAAAAGTGCATACTTTGCCATGGTTTGGAATTAAATGGCTTACCACGAAAAAGGATTGAGAAAATGGTGCATTCTTTTAAGTTCACCCCCTATTTAAAGACGAATAGCAATATCAAAAGGAATAGAAAATGCATACGCATGCTTATTGCATCATTCCAAATCATGACGGCTCCATTAAGCATTAGAAGGGACTTTCTCATATTCCAGTTATCCATTCGGATTGTAATGAATGGTCTGATCATCGAGATTTAAATTTAGCAGCCTACAATCAGGCCGTTTTGTTGTTGCTATTGTTTGCTGGTTTTTTTGCAGGTTGGGAATGTGGAGAAAACGATGCAAAATGCGTTCCTATGTTTCTTAGCTATTTTGATTCGCGATCGGTTAAAAAAACTTATCTTTGCAATTGATATGAGTCCACCTGTATTTACAGTTGATGGTCATTGGTCTCCATGGGGACAGTACAGCCGATGTACCAAGAGCTGTGGTGGAGGTTCACAGTATAGAACAAGAACTTGCGATAACCCAGCACCCTCCAGTGGTGGCAAATATTGTCTTGGACCATCTCAGCAAACAAACGCGTGCAATACCCAAGGGTGTCCTGGTAATAAAACTATACTTAATGTTTTTGCGTTTGATTGTTTTTTTTTTTCCTGTATTTTTCCTTTCCCTCCGGAAGGAAATGTGCTTAACAGCTTATCACAAAGATAGTCCTGCCAGAGTGGCTGTTGTTTTCCCTTGCTTGGCACTCACATCGAAACATTTTCAGTCAACAAAATTAGCTAGTTGAAATTAATCAAAAAAGAGAAAAAGCTGGGTTTGTTACTGCGATCAGAGGTCTCCATAGGATGAACAAGGTTTCTTTTCGTCTAGCTGAAAAAAGCAGCTAAGTCAATGAGCGAGCAGCTCGTGATATTTCCTCCGTGAAAGTCCATAATGGAAAATTATAATACAGATATTACATTTATTTCGTCAGCTGATGGTCATTGGTCTCCATGGGGACAGTACAGCCGATGTACTAAGACCTGTGGGGGAGGTTCACAGTATAGAACAAGAACTTGCGATAACCCAGCACCCTCCAGTGGTGGCAAATATTGTCCTGGACCATCGCACCAAACAAACGCGTGCAATACCCAAGCGTGTCCTGGTAATAAAACTATTACTTTACGCTTTTTGTATTTCATTGTTCGTTTATTAATATTTCTGTGTTTTGCTTCGGCGGTCGATTCTAATGTAGAAAAAATACAATGTAAAATTTGTACTCTGATGGTAAATCAGAATAATAATAATGGTATTATTATGTGAAGATAATTTGGTTTTATCAACTGGGTTGATAATGTGAATTGGCCACCGTAAAGAACTTCGAAAGCTGACGTTCCGAGCGTTAGCCCTTCGTTCCTGATAAAACCAAATTATCTTATAATACTCCCCACCCGGATGCAGCACTGACCACAGTTTCTTCATGAACGTACCCCTCTATTCATCTATTATTAAGCGAGATCATCTGTGGAAGAAGGATTTCGCTTCCAACTATTCAGCTTAGTTTCGAGTGCTTTGAAACTTCGCAAACAATTCGAGTTAGTTCTCATACAACGAAAATTTACTTCTAGAGCACAAACTTAGAATAACTTGTAATTAATTTTGTGTAGTCGATGGTCATTGGGGTCCCTGGGGCATGTTCGGAGCGTGTACAAAAACTTGTGGAGGTGGAATGAAGTACAGAAACCGAAAATGTGACAACCCAGCACCAGCCAATGGTGGTCAAGATTGCCAAGGGTCATCAAACGAGGCTCAACACTGTAACGCACATCCGTGCGCTGGTAAGAGAGTCACTTACTCATCTAATTATTGCGATTCTCTTTTTTTTTTAATATTTGTCGTATTTCTTGGGCATCTTTTACTATTTTCCCTTAACAGCTTATCATAAAGATTGTCCTGCCTGTTGTTTTCCCTTTGCACTCACATCGAAACATTTTCAGTCAACAAAATTAGCTAGTTGAAATTAATCAAAAAGAGAAAAGCTGGGTTTGTTAATGCGATCAGAGGTCTCCATAGGATAAAACTATGAAAAAGGTTTCTTTTCGTCTAGCTAAAAGAAGCAGCTAAGCCAATGGACGAGCAGCTCGTGATATTCCCACATCTTATGATGAAAGTCCATAATGGGAAATTATAATACAGATAATACATTTATTTCGTCAGTTGATGGTCATTGGTCTCCATGGGGACAGTACAGCCGATGTACCAAGAGCTGTGGTGGAGGTTCACAGTATCGAACGAGAACCTGCGATAACCCATCACCTTCCAGCGGTGGCAAACATTGTCCTGGACCAACTCATCAGACAAACGCGTGCAATACCCAAGGGTGTCCTGGTAAATGTTTTCTTGCATTTTTTTAGTTTCTCCTTTCCATTAGCTTTGTTGGGCTGAGAGCTATGTCTATGATTGTGAATGACCGGTGCAAAGAGAGGTCATGCGTTCGAATCCCGTTCAGGACTGAACTTTTTTAGGCTTCAATTGCACAACTGCTTAAGTTGTGTGTATAACTATGATCAATCATGTCTTCATAACTTTCTCCGAAGTCCAAAAATACGATCTTTCTTATATTCATTCGCATTGTAAATGACCATCAATCAGTCAGTCAATCAATCAATCAATCAATCAATCAATCCATCGATCATTTACTTACCCACGTATCGTCTAGTGAGCTAACAATACGTACGTTCAGGCAAAAAATAATTGCAAATGAAAAATATCATATATTGCCATGCTGAAGAATAGATGAAAACAAATGCATTCTAGCATTTGATCAGAAAACCAATACAGTAAAATGCAAGGCAAGGTGAGGAAACTGAACAAACATTCTATCAAACTACCAATAGCTTCCGACAAAGGAAATGATTCCCCTTGCCGGCTTTCCGTCTCATTGTACAAACTGCGAATAACTTCTTTAAAGACATACAAATTAAAAATATTTTTTTTTAGTTGATGGTAATTGGGGGCCCTGGAGTATATTCGGGCAGTGTACCAAGACTTGCGGAGGTGGTTTGAAGTATAGAAACAGAAAATGCGACAATCCTGCACCGGCAAGTGGAGGAAAAACGTGTCTAGGGCCAGCGCTCCAGGCTCAGCATTGTAACACACAAACGTGTGCTGGTAAGAAATTCGAGTGCCTTACATTTTGCTGTTTGTCTGTGTCACTTCTATCCCCGCGGTAGAGGAATACTCTCAAGGGTACAATAATTGTTGCCGATGCATAGGAAACTCCTCAGGTGAAAACTTTCTCATAATGACTGTCTTGCTCTGTATTCCCTTCGCATTTATTTTGAGACTTATTTAATAAAACATGCATATGACAACTGGTAAACATCCTTTAAAGAAGTGGAAAAGTGGCAAAGTGGCATTTCAACTTTATTCAGTGGTCTTGATCATGGCATAAATTGAATTTTTCCCAAGATAGAAAAAAGCTGGAAGACAAACCTAGAAATCATTTTCCCATGATGCAGCTAGCAATTTCTGATCCCAGTTTGATTTAAAAGAGTATGATTACATTTCGTACCATACAATGAAATTCTTGAAAAATAATATTTTAACACAAGTTTTCATGGAGCACATGAGATTTAGTTCATCATTCATTAATTCTTCAGTTGATGGTCATTGGTCTCCATGGGGACAGTACAGCCGATGTACCAAGAGCTGTGATGGAGGTTCACAATACAGACGAAGAACCTGCGATAACCCAGCACCTTCGGGTGGTGGAAAACAATGTTCAGGGCCATCTCAGCAAACGAACCACTGCAATACGCATGCTTGCGCTGGTGAGAGATAGTTTGCTGTATTAGCTGGCTTGTTTGTACGAGTTAGCTGTTCCTTGTCATCTGAAATATCTTTAGGTTCTGAAATTCGATAGCAGGAGACGAAAAATGAGAAACATAAAGCACTGCTCTATCCCTGCGCTTATGTGTTGTTGAAAGATAAGTCATTTTACTGTTAAGACACATTAAATAGCCAGTCATACGCCTGCATGGGTTGAGAGAGGCACTATAAGAGTGAAGTGTCTTGCCCAAGAACACAACGCAATGTTCCCTGCCGGGGCTCGAACCAGGTCCGCTCGATCCGGAGTCGAGCGCATTAGCCATGAGGCCACGCCGCAAGTAGCAATGAATAATCCCTCTTTTAGTTGATGGTAATTGTTCTTCCTGGAGCTGAAGTTTAGAAAATGTACAAAACGTTGGGGGGGGGGGGGGGGGGGGGAAACCCCCGGGCCCCAAAAAAGGGGGGGAAAAAAAAAACAAAAGGGCCCCAAAAAAATTGAAATAACACCAGTGATTTTTTTGAAGACCCTTAATCTTTTTTTTCCCCCACCTTTTGGGGGGCCCGGGGTTTCCCGCCCCCCCCCCCCCCCCAACGTTTTGTACATTTTCTAAACTTCAGCTCCAGGAAGAACAATT
>Ga0126337_10001925_pt1 | contig 12945 bp, 7 predicted proteins | sample DipCmetagenome_FD_92527 | JGI IMG/M metagenome (GOLD analysis project Ga0126337, IMG submission 92527) | Coral microbial communities from La Bocana,Puerto Morelos, Mexico - Diploria C A metagenome | ecosystem: Host-associated > Invertebrates > Cnidaria > Coral | place: La Bocana,Puerto Morelos... | reverse complement strand
TTTCAAAACTCCCCAAATATCACTCGCCGCGGCGGCTCGTGATATTTTGGTGAATTTTGAAATATCACTCGCGGTATTTATCCCAAATACCCCTAGAAACCGTGCTATTTCCTATACTAATTCACGTTTCCCTCGATAGCTTCTTGTCCTACACTGAGAATTGGGCCATATTTATTTTACATAGAGAAATTTATTATTCAATTCAAAACAACAGAAAAAAAGTATAGGTCACCACACTCGTTTTCGAAGAAATGACAATTTACTTCTATGGTGGGGTCCAGCCGTAAATAAAAAGCCGCCATTTTCTAATGCGCGCGCGCTAATCGCGTGTGAAATTGTGCGCAGTAGGAGATGCGCAGTGCAATACTGGGGAATGTCCTTAAATGGTGTCATTCAGCATCGAGTACTGTGATCACGTAGAGCATGGTGTTGAAGTGAAAGCTCGATGCGCCTAATGTTTGCTCGGCTAAAATATGTTGCAGATCTTCTCCCATTGACCAACTTTCCAAGACTATTCTGGGATTTTGGCTATCGTAAATTTCATTTGACTTTTTTCTTTAGTTAAATAAAAAGCAAAAATAAAATGAGCACACAAGACAACCCTCCCTTAACAAACAACGGAAGTCTCTAAGGCATTAACCCGCTTAACAATTTTAGAAGCAAAGTAAATTAAAGCCATTTATATCAGTTGCAGGGAAATGTTGATTAGCGTTTGAGCAGGCTGTGCACGTGTCTCCATACCGGCAGAGGGTTAAACATGTACACGACCCAGGTGGCAAAATGAGCAAATACATACACATACGTATATGGTAAGTGATTGAAAAAATCACATTCAGCTTTCTATAATAGTCAGATTTCTTATTACGTACTTACGTTTTGACTCGCTCCTTTACACTGTGTTATAAGACGGCTGTCGCGTGCTGGATTTTAAGTTTCCTGTTCATCCTAAATTAAAACCCCATGATAAGTCAGTTTGTTGCTTGGAATGCCAGATAACCCTCTTGATAAAAAATGTCAGTTGTATGGTTATCCTTGCAATGCTAGAGCTGTGGTGTTTCAGTAAATTAAATTATCAAGGAAAAACACCTTAATTAGGTGCACATTGAAAGTTCCTTAAATGGCAACGTAATGTGGTCACAGTGTATCTCTTGGAAATCACTGAAGGTTTCCTTTTACTCAGGCAACATTTATCACACTATTTTTAGGTATATCTTCTCCTGATTGATATCTCAGTATTAACTTTTCCCAGTTCAACTAAATGGCACCTCGTTTATACACATGTATATTGAAGAGAGTGAACGTCTGATCTCATATCTAAAATATGATCAAGCAGACTTGTGCAGTAACAACGATTCATACCTAATTAGGACAAGCGAATTATTATTTGACTATATCAAAAAGGAGAATATTCCAATTTGGGATTGAACGTTCATACATAACGTGGCCTGAACTAACTTAAACTTCATGACAGGAAGTAAGAATTCCGACAGCACTTGTCTTAAGCTTACTGTCCTTTCATCCACTGCAGGTAAAACGTTTGTCACGACAGGCACCGGAGCACGAGAGATGAGGTTAAAAGAATTAATCTGATTAAGTCAGAAGTAAATCAGGAATGATTGGCACATCTGTGTTGGGACAAACTAAAAATAGCCCACAAATTGTGAAAACCTTTCCAGAAGCGTTTCTTGCAATACCAGGGTTGACACTTCACTCAATTTCGTTTGTGAGTATTACTACAACCAGACGTGAGGGGGTGGTGGGCGGGAGAGAATGGGGAGTCGGTCAGAATTCTTCGTACAACAATGTGATTGGATAAATCCTATTTGCTCATTGGCTGTCAGTCGTGATCCATAGAGTGAACAACTGGCACTCGGCTGGCGAAAACGGAGTCATCAAAGGCTAGTAGCCACCTCTGTTATGATGTTCAAAAACTTCACATGGATCTACTTCGATTCGTATCTAGAAATGATATTACTTCGTATCAACTGAGAAATTCTGAGAATAAACTGTCTCTTCCACAACCCCTTACCGACTACTGATTTAAAGAGAGTTTTTCCTACAGGGGTGCTTTGTTTTGGAACAGCCTTTCTCATGATCTACAGTTCCTTTAGGCGAAATAAAAGACAAAATGCGTCATTACAGCTTCGAATGATACGCGGCATCCTTGAAAAGCAGCTGTAGTAATTCGATAGGTTTTTTTTCTTATCATAATATATTAATAATAGTTACGGAGACTTAGATATTGCACTTTTAAACTATGCTGAAAGAATGTTACCATGTATAAATAAAGTGAAGTTATCAGTTTTTTTTGGTGCCACGGTTCTTCGACCTTACATTGCGATAAATGCCAAGAGATCATTTTCTGCTGATAGTCAGATAAAGAAGTATCGTCATGTCTTCACAACCAAATTTTAAATAATTCACATTGCTTTGTATTTGCTTCTTATCGGAGGGTAGCTTTTTATGCATATTTTTGATATATTTATTCGCTGGGTTACTCTATTTATGTACTGGTTGAGATGCGTGTTTTTAATAAACTGATTACCACTTCATAGGAAATTCCGATGATAAAGCCTTGTCATCAGTTTACCTCAGTTGGTTTGGCCTTAAACCTTTTGACGGCCTGAACTATTGATTTTTTTTTTTGTCAAGGCTTTCTGAATTTTCCAACAGAAACGAGAACATGAAGTTGTTCGTGTATAGCGAGCTTAATTATTGAGGGCCTCAATTTAGCACCAGAGGTGTTGTTATTGATTCACTCGCTTGATCAACTACATTTAAACGAGGCCGAAAAGTTAAAAGAAACCTAGGATGATCCTAGGAAAATTTTTCAGTAAATGCATTCTGGTTGACGAAACAAGAATGTTCACCCACAGCTTAAATTGAAACCTAGCAAAATAGCAACAGACTAAGTCTCTTGTAGATAGTAACTTATAAATTATTCCTTCCTGTGACCGCTATGCTGTGCTGTAACTAAATCCACGTGCTTCACTGGCTAGCTATGTTTCGGATGGTGTTTTTCCTAATGAATGAAAGAGTGATAACTCAGTTAATTGAAGAACTATGGCTAATAAATCAATATCATTACAGTGCTAATGGTTATCTTTTTTCTTTTCTTAGTGAGATGTTTGAAAAGCCTTGAACCTCCATCAATCTGAGACGGCTAAAAGACAATCCCTTCCGGCTACCCGCATTACTACAAACAGGAAGACAGTTCTCCCCATATATATTTTTCAAGCTCAGCTCTCTGCAGAGATTACAATGAAAATTTACAGGTCACCCTTTTCACGTATCTTTGCATCTGTGTCTTAACAGAATTTACAGCCAGTTACCGGATAGTAACTCAATATGTTTAAGGGGGATAGTAAGGGCATGACGCTTCAGAAACGTAAAGATCAGTCTGTTGATTAATGTAGTGTCGTGGGCTTACCGATTTCTTAATATCTTAGGTAAATGTCAAATTTTGGGCGCTTAAAGTCAATTAGTAGAAAACGTAAAGTAACGGCTTAGCTTCTAAGGTACTAGGTTTTGCGCGAATGCAACTGATGACTTTAATTGTTAGTGTACGCTTTTTTGCCTGTCTCAGTGTTAGCCTGCTGACGCTACAAACTCAACTAACAATCCGTAGCGGAACAGCTCCCGGCATTACACAAGCGTGCATTCAGAAGTGAAACTTCATAAGCCATCGGTACAGACGACAGGATCCTTCATTCTTAAACAGATACCGGCGAAAACAATCAGATCAAAAAACTAAAATTAAAGAACTTCAATGAACGCAACAAAATTTGTGAATTTTTTTCTGGCTTCAACTAATGTCATTTACACTATAGTAAGATAGTGTACCGTAACTTCACCATACTGACTTAGAAAGTCGACGTAAATGCTTTTCGTGTTGTTAATAATTCTTTGTCAGGATAAAGCACGCGATATTTTTCCTCTAAGCTGGCTCATTTGAGACTGACTTATTTGAACTTAACCTCGTTGTTGTGCCGGCTTTTCAGCAGCGATTGCACGTAGCTGGCAAGCAGAGAAACTCAGTAAACGTATTATGTATCATAAAAACTGACCGTCAGCCAGAGCAAGAGGTTAACTAAGGATAATTCTCATGGCGTCATAGTCTAGGAAAGACAATGTTAATATTCTGGTTTGTTATTCATCACGTTAGAGTCTCACTCAGTGAGAACTGAAGAATCAGCAAGACAGCTACTGGTTATTCCACAGACGCCTGAGTACAAGGATTGGCACTTCAACTTTCCCTCTCAGGTTACGCTAAAAGTGGACTTTTTCTTGAAAGAACATACGCCCCGTTCAACTCAAACTACTAAAATATGACAAAAATCTAGGTAAGCTGGTCTCATCTTGATTTTAAATCAAAGCTTAACAAGAGCGAAAAAACGGATTAACCGTACTGATATGACAATCACTTCCGAGTTACACAAAGATAGAAAGAACTCCGTCTGAGCATAGCACCCACTGCCGCACGAACTTTGCATGTAAATTTGACGGTTCTTACGCTCTTGCCATAATCTTTGTGAGAACTTTATTCGGTTTCTAGGAGATCTTTCCCACCGGCAGTGCTCTCCTATTTTTGACTTATATTGCATGATTCACGATAGAGTCTATGTTAGTTTGAACTGAGGTATCATAAATAGTCTAACTGCACAGTCAAAAGGACTGTCTCCCAGGCCTACGGGAATAAAATAACGAAATAAAAATACTTATCCATCCCTATCGTCAGCGTTGTTGCTTTGTTTGATTTCTTTAGTGACCAAACTATATCCTTCTTATGCCTTATTTTGTTACTTTATATTTTTTTCGATGGATCAAATTTCCAGGCTTATGGGGAAAAAAATGAAGCATCAAGTCAATTATTTTGTTCTAAGGTTCGGAAGCAAGTTATGAATGACTCTAAATACAATATTTCAGGTCTAAAATCATCCTATTTTTTCTTTTCATCTGCATGTTCTAACTGAACCAAAGTTGAAGTTTTAAAAATTGTTTAATTTCAGCTTAACAGTTTATTCTTTACAACTGATTCTAAATAGGCAAGTTCTAGCAAATAACAAGCGATAATCTATATATCCTGCGTAAAATCCAGGGCCTCTTGTGGCTGCGGTGAAGGCAAGTCAACTGCACGAAGGCAAGAAAACTGCACGAAACAACTTGAAATCAGTAAGAAGCGTACAATGGTAAATCTCTCTGCTATATTTTACAATATCTTCTTTGCGCAAACAACACTCGGCACTTTCAAAAGTTGTAATCTAAAAACAAGTTCCATGAATTGTACATTTGCTGTAACATAAAGAACTCAGCAGCAGTTTTAAATTCTATTCCATTCTACCAACTCTAGCCATCTGACTGATTTCGTCTTTTAAACATTCAAGGAAATCTGTAGTGGAATGTTCGCCTCCAATATCGGTGGTTTTCTGAAGAAAAAATAAACTAGTTTGAAGACGTAAAATCAGTAAAAACGTTTGCGCAAATCCGAGGGCGCAAGTCAACGTGTCGAGGACAGTCCCTGTTTACCAAGGTAAGGGGTTGAGTGGAGCCAAGGCAAACTTTTTACGTTAAGTTTAGCTTAGCAGAGGAAACACTCGAGAAACGAAAATCCCAATCGTTAGAGGAATCAACTTAAACAAGACGCCAACACATGACCAGCACTACAGCTGAGTGTTGGCTTGATAGGGTGGGACTGTACACAGGCGGACAGATCTAAAACCAACAAGACAATACATGTAGTAAAGACAACTTAGAGAGAAATATTCTTACCACTCCTTTTTCAACAACTCTTAAGATAGCACTGTGAATCAGGTCACCATAAGCATTCCATCTGAAACAGAACAAAGTACAACAGGTTATTGTAACTACAGACCATGCATAGAGCTTGTCGTGTCCTGGTATGATTCAAGGATGGTGCAAGTGGTCTGATATCTCTATACCTGTCCCTCTCCTCGTGGGAGAAAGAGAAGACTGAGAGCAATCAAGTATGTCTATACCATGTACAAATGGAATTCTGTAGCTACCATTATTCTGTTATCTGGTTGGACTTTACAAGGTTACAGTCATGTCAGGTTATCAGTTGCTGGGATATTACTGAAGGTCCTTGTTTGAGATATTCGTTAGGATAAAGTTCAATAAACAGTGCTCCGCACGTACGTATATGTTGTAGTTAAAAATTAAATCCAAGTAAAAATTAAATTCCTTTGTCTCTTAACCCTACTTTTTCATTGATTATGAATAATTACTTATTCTTTGATTATGAATAATTAGGGTTAGAAGACAAAGGAAATTGAGAATCAAAGTAGGTTAAAATTATTTTTACCTGAATTTAATTTTTAACTACAACATATACATCGTAGTAAATATCGTAGCCGTACTCAGCTATGCAAAACGTAGTGGAATGCACTTTTATTTAAGGGATTCTGAAAACAAACTGGTTGTGCCTCTTCCATGAACTAACTATTTGAAAAATAGCTTTAGTTACAGTGGTGCAGCTCTCTGAAACAGCCTACCCTGCAAATTCCAGGACGATAAAATCTTTTAATCAATTTAAAAACAAAGTTTCTATCGAAATCACAACATTGTAAGTTGCAAAATGAGACACAGCATTCATGGAAAACAGAATTAGTTTAATGTTTTAAATTAGGATTTACTGCATTAATACTTATTAATTAGTATTTAGCATAAATTGTTTATTTGTAACTTATGAGTATTAATATACATTATAACCTATAGTATATAATTATTATTGACCTGATGATTTTTTACCGTGTATAAACAAATGTAAATAAATAAATAAATAAATAAATAAATCATGTGAAATGACCACATTTTGACTTAATGCGCGCAGCACTATAAAATCTATGAATACTTTTGACCTGGAAGACCTGCTTTTCTCTCCTTACCCCAAATGTTCCAGCATGAGTGTGCTGGCAAACAGCAGGCTCATAGGATTTGAAATGTTCTTTCCTCTTATGTCCAGAGCTGTGTGACGGGAACCCTCAATGACAAAAACACCACAATAATACTGAGACAAAATATATGACCATGGACTTCATGTTCTCCAGTGCATCGACCATAGACATTCCCACACTACCAAGAAACAAGTTTGTATTTACTAACCCACAAGACATACTTCAGCATTACAAACTAGTTTTCTTTTGTTAAGTCCTCACAGATTCAAACACAGCATAATATCCACCATAGTTAATAGAGGGAGGAAGTGCAATGCAGCTCAAAAAGGCAAACAAACAGGCTCAGATTTTTGCTGGAAGATCCTCGACCTTGCACCTTATTTGTATAATATTCATAGACTGAGCATGAACTACATAATTGCAATGCTTCTATTGACTCAGTAGTTGTATGAGCACATGTAACCACCTTTTGTACTTTGCAGGTTTTGTACAGAGTCAAGCCCCAAAATGGCAAACAAAAATGCACATGTACAACCAGGGAGGTGGGAGGGAGATGGAGATCAATCTGAATAAATTATCGGAAATAGAGCGTTCTGATTGGTCGAAAGCTACATCTTCGAAAAGAGATGTTGCGTATGGTGTCGCGCCAAAAAGGCTATTGTTTTGACTGTGCAATGTTTAGCCAAGAATCTACGAATAGTGTTTAAGTATGCTCCCTTAGTATTTTCTCGATTGCCTAAAGCCTAAGAGATCCTGAGAGTTATGATAGTGATGTATGTCGGACAGGAGATAACTTTTCCGTTCCGAGAGAAAATCATATGATTTTCAGCCGTAGAAGTTGGACATATTTTGGCATGTTCGCATATCAACAATGGCGCCTGTTGAGGTTGAGTTGCAATTGTCTCGATGGTTACTGCATATGTTAATCATATGACCATTCAAATTTACGGAATCCGATTATCGATGAAGCGTACGGAACATCAAGGTGTGAAAACATGCTAATTTATTCAGATTCATCTCCATCTCCCTCCCACCTCCCTGGTACAACAAAGAACTTTGCCAGGTTTCATAACCATTTTCCTCTATTAACCCTTTAAGTCCTAGTGTGTCTTATAGATTTTACTTTGTCTAACGCCAGATGATTTTACTCATCAAAGGGAGACCCCTTAGGCCTTAAAGGGTTAACTGTCTGCGCCTATGTTTTCACATTTATTACATCTAGACGTAACAAAATAAAGTCCATACCGATTCAAACACAGCATAATCTCCACCTATGTTTTCACCAGGAACAATGCCTGGTCCACCTACAAGAGATGCTCCAATGTTGCTCACTATGTTGCCATACAAGTTTGGCATCACCATCACATCGAACTGCTGAGGATTGGAAACAAGCTGCATACAACAGTTATCAATGATCATAGTGCTGTATTCAATGTCAGGGTAGTCCTTGGAGACTTCACCACAACATCGCAAGAACAAACCATCACCAAGTTTCCTTCAGTAAAAAAAAAGAATAAAATCTCTTTGATTGACATCAACATTGTCATATAAATGGATAAATGTTAATTAAAATCTTAACTGTCAGTGACTACACTACCAAGTAGCAGATCTCTTATGGAACGTTGTTAAAGTTTACTTGATTGTGATCTCCCATCATGACTATCATATTATGTTATGTTATTGGATTACTACATAAGTCAGGTTTGGAAACTCACATGATGTTGGCCTTGTGAACAGCTGTCACTTTCTTTCGTCCATGTTTCACAGCAAAGTCAAAAGCATATTTTGCAATTTTGGTAGATTTCTCCTCTGTTATGATCTTAAAACTTTCAATAACCCCATCAACATTCTACAAGATAACCAAACAAAATTAATAACAAAGATTAGAGCCATATAAGTTGCTTTGGTCTTCGTATCTTGGGAAAGGGGAAGGGTCTTTATCAGTATTGGCTGTAAGCTGACACTTCAGCTCTTCTGCAATACTGACAGAAACACTTTCATGAGACAGAAGTCTTGTGAATGTTACTATTAAATTTTGGAAACCTTTCAAAGGGTTCATTTCATGGAGTAACACTTTCTTATCTTCCTGATTGTCTTATATCAATACTGATGATTTCTCATATGATTCCAGAAGCGTTGCAAGAATTTTCACAAGAGTGCATAAGTTGGCTACACACAATAACCAGGTAATGCCATATTCACTCTTGCTCTACTACGAAAAGACTAAAACAGCCAATTAAAGATGGCTGATGCATACTTCATGTTCAATGTGGCTGTATTCTCCTTCTGTATTTTCTCTGATAATCACCAGATCCACATCGCCATGTCTACAAAACAGAGCAACATTGTTAAGAATAAACCAGTATGTATTTTACCATTTAGTTCATTTGAACATCTTGTATTTTAACATAATTAATTCTCCATACTCATCACTCAGTATTGTAAACATAGTACATGTACATCTCCTGATATAATTTCACAGATAAAATGAAACTACCAGCAAGTGAAATGAAACTAGACAGCATTTCCTTCACACAGAGCATTCAATATTTTTAATAGCTTAAGCTTTGAAGTGATCGAGCTGAAACACATTTCTGAATATACAGTACATACATAATGTAAATGAACTATACTTGTCTGGTAAGATGAATATGAACCATATGCACAATTCTTTGTATTGTTTATTTATAAATATAATTTATGTATGAACTTCACTTGTTGAGTACTGTAGAAAGTTCCCTTCAGGCATTGGAATCCACAAGCAAACACAAAGTAGGGGAGGTCAGAATCCCAACAACAGAAAGAATGTCAATTGGAGAACAACTGTGACATCTGCAATTTACGACTGGATATTTTACACCACATCCAAGGGTTGTCCCGTACTCCACAGAGAGCTAGGGGTGATGAAAAGAGCTGAGACAAACAGTGCCATACCTCACTGGGATCCCTGGTATAGATTTACATCTTACAACATTGGCAAATAGATCCAACTGCCGACTGAAACAAATGTAAATTATAATAAGTGTATGCACCATTAGATCCAAACAAAATTACAATGAAATTTGAATGTTATAGGGAAATGAAACTCAGTTAAAGAAATTGGTATTTCAAGGGATTAGGTAAAAAAAAAAATGATTAAGAGTGAAACAAATCCAATTTTAAGTTATCACTTAAGGATTGAGGATCCTAGAAATACAAGATTCCACAGTAAATGGATACATCTCTGTTACATGTGTTGCACTGCCACAATCACAAGTAGAATTGAGACTACTTGAGCCAGACCTCCTTGCTTAAAATAAATAGTATTTACATAACCCCAGTTGTAGGGGAGGAACCATGAAGCACTCTGAAAAATGTCCCTAAGGAAAGATGCTCCTTGGATTGGCCGTGTTCAGTCTACTCACATCTATAAGTTGTCATGTATCCAGTGTGGTTACGTCTTCTGATCATTATTGCCTTCAGCCTCTTTAAAGCTACATGCAGTGTTACAATCATCATCGGCCCTCATCGCGCCATCGGACGCATAAGTAAGTAAGTAAGTACCATAATACTTGCATATAATTCCTACATTTATACAACCATGGTGATGCTCACCGTAATTCAACGTTGAGTGACTTAAAAGTAGGGTTATCTAATGGAGTAAAAATATTTCCTGAAAGCAAACACAATAGAAAAGTGAACAATTTGGTAACAAACTGAAACATCAAATGAATGTTTTTAAAATTGTGCTTGTGTACACTTACATGTATGCATAGTTGTATCATGTAATCAGATGCAGGAGGATACCTGTCACTCTCACTCTGCATATAGATTTTTTGGATGTTAATGTTTGTTTTATAATATCCTGAAGTGAATACGATAACAAAGATCATATTGATAGGCAAATGCAAACCCACTGAAAACACTCTACTGGGTTATTATCATAATGACAGAATGTTCTAAATGTTTAGTCACTGGGACATAATTTCTACAGCTAACCATGCCATTACTTGAAATTGATAACTTGACCAGACAAAATATCTGCATGTATCAACATCAAAGGAAGGTGATATTGAATGTGCCATCACACTTGGCAGTAAAAAAAAAAAATGTTTACAACTTAACTAAAAACAAATAACATGAAACCTCATGCATGAGATTAGAATTATGCAATAAACTGTTGAGAAAAAAAAAGGGATTGGTAAAAACAGTCATTTTGATACAGTACCCTTCATTGCTACTCCATTCCTCTTCACTGAGGTTACAACATCTTCCAAGGTGTCACTGAACGTATCCTCATCACTTAAGTTTAGCCCACTAACAGTGACAAATGAACACAAAATGTTTGTTACACTTACAGTAAATTTTAAGGGGTGTTACCTGTTCACTTAATCTGCCAAGATTGTTACATGCCGGTCTCGTGGGTGTGGACCGAGGTGTGAGGTTATTCTGTCTATGTTGAATTCAATTATAAATTTTTTACAGAGTATCCAAAGCAATATTTTCCATAATTTAACTTTACAATGTAGGTTACCAGTAGTTTTTGTGATGACCAACTGAGCTTAGCACAAGCCTAGCCAGATTAATGACAGAACATTAGTTACTGGTACATGTGGTACCAAATGAACTTCTCTTTAGAACGTAAGAAGTATAGTAATCTCAGACTGTTCCTGTATGTCAAATAGACAAGTATATACCTTAAATTCAGTTCTTCAAAATCCACTGGTGCTCCAATATACCTAGAAGACAGTAGGGCAACAACTTAAAAGAGAAAACACATTCAAATACAATGAAACCTCCATTACCTGTAGGCAGACACTTAGCCTTGGTCCTGAATTTAACATTGTATATTTCCCTTTAAAATGAACTCCTATTCAGTAAATGTCTCTATTGAGCGGAGGTGGACACTAAAATATGTTGTACATGTATCTGGCTAATTTGTGGCAATGGATTACATCCTTTAAATAGTCAATTTAATGTACCCGTATTATCGTTGCTGTATTAGAAAGGGCATTAGTACAAACAAATTAAAGGTGGTAATGAAAGCTGATGAACTTGAACTCTGGATAGCTTCCTTAACAATCTGGAACTTTATTTCAGAACAGAGGAACCACTGAATGTTAATTGTTAACAAACATTGTGCAGTGAATATAAAGCTTTATTAATCAGACACCTGGGAAGGTCTCAAGGGTGTCCATTTAACAAAGGTTTCACTGTACATGAATGTAAATGTATGTGACATCTCCAGTTTGATGGACAACATACAATCAAATTCTAAAACTCTGTGCTAGTAATCTTAAACATGACTGCCAACACCACAAGTTTGATTTCTTTTGTTTCAAACTGATGTCTGAACTACTCATTTGTACTTGAGAAAGATAGAAGAGCATGGTAAAACAAAAGCACCTGAATATATCTTGCACTGCAGTGACCATCTCTGGACCAATACCATCTCCCGGAATTAATGTGACAGTGTTACGCCCACCATACTTGGCATGCAGTGGAACTTCATGTGATTGATGAAAAGAATTCTGCATTGTTTCAAATAAAGAATAAAAATAAAACAATGTAGCATTCTTTTGTTCCAGATGAAGTACTGGATAACTTTCAGTCCAGAAAAAGATAATATTTATAATACAATCTGGGCAACTCATGTATATGATGGCAGCATCAAAATTACTCTATTGATACTGTGCCACTGCACTATAGTGAAAGCAAACTTTGACAGCAATTTATTACAATTAATAGCATTATGATAATTATTACATGTACATTATGACCAAGCAAAGCTCAGACAAACAATAGATGTAGTTTTAGTTGTGTGTCATAACATTTTATCCCACTTCTTTCTCTAGCTTGTAATTCTCTTCTATATTAAGTTTGGCACACACAGGGGGAACTAGTCCCTGCTACTAGACCCTGCAACAAGTTGTGGGGACATTATTAATTTTATGTGTCCCCTATTAGTAGAGGGTTTTTGTCTTTGGCTAGAATGTACTTGCCAAATTAATAAAGTTATTGATTGATTGATTGATTGATTGATTGATTGATT
>Ga0126337_10001924_pt1 | contig 12951 bp, 4 predicted proteins | sample DipCmetagenome_FD_92527 | JGI IMG/M metagenome (GOLD analysis project Ga0126337, IMG submission 92527) | Coral microbial communities from La Bocana,Puerto Morelos, Mexico - Diploria C A metagenome | ecosystem: Host-associated > Invertebrates > Cnidaria > Coral | place: La Bocana,Puerto Morelos... | reverse complement strand
ATTATTATTATTATTATTATTATTATTATTATTATTATCGTGATTACTGTTATTGTGCCATGTAACGTCATCTTTTTCATGGTTTTTTCGAGTGTTTGCGCATGTTCATGTTTTCTCGTGGAATTCACCAATACGATACCAAGAGGAAACAAAAAACATATTTACTCCAACGACACCTGAAATAGACTACTTTTAGACGAAAAAAAAAGCCATCGAGTTCCCACCATCGATTTTTCACCCGTATAAGATAGGTTGCTTAGGAACATGACTTCATATTGTTTCTATGTAACGAAAGCCAACTGCATGACGTCACAATTGTTAGCAGTGCGCGGGAATACTCCTACTAGTCGTACAATGTTCTGATTGGTTCATTAGAATGGAAAACAAGTCGGGTGACCCAGAAGTGACTCTAGCTAGCTAGTCTAGAAAATTCATCGTAATATAAATTTCTTTTTATCTTCTTGGTTTAATTAACAACTGGATTATAAGCTCGGGATTTCTATGAGGTAATAGCTGACGAGGCCTCGGCCTCATCAACTATTATCTCATAGAAATCAAGAGCGAATAATCTAACTGTTTTTGTAGAATTCTAAGTGAGATTTCCATTTACTAGTCGACGTATTTTTAAACTTTGCGCCTAGTCTAGGATTCCAATTCCTGTTTCTATAACTTTAATCCTCATTTTCTCTTGTTTTTATCTTTGTTTTTGTAAGTATGGAAAAAATGATCTGAATGAGATGACGCACACAACTTCTTGTAGACATGTTATTAGCATCGAGCATAAAGCTAGTGCTGTTTTTGTTGTGTTTTAGCTCGTTTTGTCGTTTCAGAGGAAGAAAGAATTTTATAACTCCGCTTAGTTTAAAATATAAAACAGTACTGTGTTGTTCAGTTTAACCTCGATTTAACGATCCTCTGTATAACGAAATTCTCGGTATAGAGAACGATTTTCCTGGCTCCAGTAAAAGAAAAAAATATGGAAAAAAACCTCGATATAACGGACATATTTTGGCAGCCTCTTGGCCCTTCGTTATATCGAGGTTCCATTGTTAGTAACAAATTTTCAGTCTCGGGATCATTATCAAAATATTCTTGAATTTCGCAAATTTCTAAATATGTTCTTATGTAAAAAGGAGTATACAGAGCAGTAGATCTTATTGCGTGTTACTTCGAGCGCTATTACGTTTTCAACTACAGCTTCAATAAAATGGCTTCACGAATTATACTAACTGATGTGGAATTTCGTTCTTCCAAAAATTGCGATATTTAGGATGTTCGCGTGCAAAATATTCCCACGTACAGAGTTTTTAAAGCTTACCATGCATTAAAGTAAAAAAGTCAAAAATGGGGGGGGGGGGATCCTTACCCTCTTTTTCGTGATAAGGCACATTGAAAACCACGAGTTTTTGGGGGCTTTCCTATTTTACTGAAGATCTTGGCTCACAAATACCAGAAATAAAGATAGTAAATTAGTGAAATCAATCATTTTCAAACGATCAACTAAACGAACTCAATTCAACAGAACTAAGTCTATTAAGTTAAGTTTTGCAGCTAATGTCGTTCCATGAGGTAGAATATGCCTTGAAAAGAATAAATATTGCCCCTCTACATTCAAAATAAAACGATGGTCGCACGTGAGCAGAAGAGATGAAATATTTGAAACTTCTCACGTACAAAAAATGGTATCTGTAGAAAGAAAAATGGGGTCATCGACTTGGAAAGTAAACTGCTAGTAAAATTAGCGCACCCGGTACCAAATCCTTCACTTGCTTGTTTATTTTTCCTTTCAGCGTACGCTTGAAGTATGACCTGGCGTAAAGTTGCGACATGAATTAACTGTCCAGCAAGGACGCGAAAAAACGAAAGCGAACGTACTTGAATTGTCGCTAATAGTAAGCTATAAGGTGCTTTTCCAGATTGTTTGCTACCTCGCTCTTAGACGTTTTCATCCGTCGAAGAGAGAAAGCCCAAATCTCTTGTCAGTCTTTTAACACGATCAGGTCCCAGACTTGCCATAAACCTTTCATAAAAAAGACTAGTTTAATCTACATGAATATAGATATGTGAGCAAAAGTCACTTTCTAATATAGCCCTTAGAAGCCAATGGCACTTCGGTCGTTCCTTAGGTTTCCAGCGCGTCACGTTTCCTTTAGTGCGCATCTGCTTTGCAGCTGCGACTTTTCTGACAGATGCAAACTTGAAGCGTTTCCGATGTCCTGAAGGCTTGGCTAAACTAAGTCAAAACTGTATTGTGGGTGTTATACCGATGTATGTATATAATTCTTAGCTTATTATTAAACAACATAAAACAGAAATTGTAGCTTTTCTCTGGGGACTTTTTACCAGTCGAAAGTTATTCTTTTTGTACTTTCCTTTCTATCAAACCTTCCTTTCCTATTTCGTCGCCTCAATATTCAGTTTATATAAGCTTATGTTCAGTGAACCACCGGGGAAAATATTTTTAAAAATTCTCCTGTGAGTTGAAAGCTTAGTTGCTAAATAATACATCCCCGACCCTAACATGCGTAAGGTAACATATGGTCCTTACATAAATAAACTGAACTTCTCAAAAACTAGTAAGAGAACCAGGTCAAATTATTTTCGCTTTTTCGGACTTACTAACATACGTTTAACTGTTCAGCCAATATGGAAGACTATTTTTTCAGTGAAGCTCGATTTCAACAATAATAATGACTGTGCTAGTGGGTAGTAGAAGATGGATGTTTACGCGGAAAGCCATTGTTCCACCCATCCACTGATCCTTTTGCTTGGCAACTTTCTCATTCTTTGCTAGTTGTTAAAGCCATCGTAGTTAGCCCTAGGCTCCATTACTGTCCTGAGACTAGGTATTTTGTCTTCAAAAAGCATAAATTTTACGATTGTGCAATTAAAACAGGGTGCCTCTCTGGAACTGTTTTTCAACGAAAGGAGGAGCAGGGGGGAGCAGTCGTCATAATACTGAAGTGAATAAGTGTTTTCTCGAGACTGTGTGTATTCTTCTACACCAGCTGCATGAGCGAAAGAATAAACGTTTCCGTCGCAATGATTTGTTTTTGTGAAATAAATGTGACAAAATCTTCTGGGCTCATCTGAGATCCAGCAACAGCAAGTACCCTTTGGCAGAAGGCATAACATTTCAAGCATCAGGTTTCGTTTGAAGCCAGGCTATTGCAACGTAGATATAAGTTCTCCTGTAGCTTGACTAAAATCTTAAATTTTTTTAACCCGTTCACATTGCTATGAAGGGGAAAAAAACGAGCTTATATTTCTTTGATGAGGAATTTGTTGCAAGGAACCTTAGTTAAGCTGTTCCCTTGGACACCTGACCGATGACATGAATTCAAATTTGCCGGGTATAGAAAATTTGCACTCGACAATTCATGTATTCTGGATAGATCTCTCATAAGACCGAATTTACTTTGTACAAATGGTTTGGACATCAGTCCTACAGTCCTGTCACCTCTTGTATGCCATGCCACGATTGCATGATTTTGAAAGGCCCGTATAGTTTAAACCATGCACATCTTAGCTTAAATCTGCTAGCGCTTTATCACGAATGCCGTTCCTTTAGATGCTTGGTGATTGGTGATGCTACTTAGTACATAGTGAGTAGCCTAGAAGTTTTAAACTGAAAATGCGGCTGTTTCTACTACGCTGACCCGAGTGTTCTACAACCGTGAACCATATTATACTCTAATTTACTCGTACTTGAATTATGGCATCATGAGCTGGAGTGCTGTTTACAAAACTAAACTCACAAGAATATAGACTAACAAAAACCGATTAGTGTACGTGCTTTATTCTTCGCTCATAGGAGGGAAAATGCCAAAATTTTCTATACCTTAAGTGAAATTTTAGATCCAAATAATATGTACAACTGATTAAGATTGCACTCTTTGCTTATAAAATTCAAAATTATAAAAATAGCTTACAGCTGTTTTCTCTGTCGGGTGCTCCTACATCCATCATTTGTATTTCAGGAATGTATTTTTGTTCTCCGCGTTTAGCTTCAGTGCATGCATCCTCGGAGACCCAGGGGCTGCTAGCTTATTTGCAGAAGAGCCCCTGGGAACTTACTCTTACCGAACCAGTTCCAGAAATTTTCGAATTCGCCCCGCTGATTGGCCAGAAAAATCTTTTTTTCTGGCCAATCAGCGGGACGAATTCGAAAATTTCTGGAACTGGTTCTGTAAGAGTAAGTTCCCAGGGGCTCTTCTGCCCTTCAAATAAGCTAGCAGCCCCTGGGTCACCGAGGATTCAGTGAATGCTATCTTAGGAGTCGACCACGGGCAGCACAGCCTTAAAAGTACATCAACACAGAATCAAGTGTTTAGCCGATTGCACCCGTTCTTCTGCCTTCACCGCGCGGCCAAAGAAGATGGCATTGCACATCTACGTAATCGGATTTTTCTACACCATTTTCATTCTAGCCAGCTTGGTTGGTAACGGAGGTTTTCTAGTGCTGTTCATATTCTCTCGGAAAGTTCGCCAAGCGGTCGGTGTACTCATACTAAGTCTTGCTGTGGCGGATTTGATGTTCCCGCTGATCGTTGTGCCCATACACTTCGACTACTTGATCTCGGGAACTTGGCAAAGAAGAACGTCGCTCTGCCAGTTAAGAATATTTGCCTACTTGGTGGCGGCATCCGCGTCCGTTTTGAGTTTCTGTGGCGTAACTGTAGAGCGTTACATCCGAATCATTTTCCCACTGCGTTACAGAGCCGTTGAAAACGTCAAGTGCATTTTTGCAGCAGTGGCGTTGTTGTGGTTGTATTCTCTAAGCTCATCGTCGTTCATCTTTGCTGACTTTTTAAACGAGTCCCATCTTCCGTCGACAAGTGGATCCTGTAGTCATGCTTTGCCGACGAGACTTTTTCTTACACTATTTTTGCTGACATATTGCGTGCCTTTGGTTGTGTTGCTTTTTATCTACGTCCATATCCTTCAAATCTCTGGAAAGCATCGCAGAAAGATTGTCCCGGTCAATAGAAATCCCGCCACAAATGATTATGCTCGAAAAAAGACAGCGAGACAATCCGCGATGGTTTTATTGCAGTTATTCCACTGTGTTATCTGCTGGCTTCCTATCTCAGTCTCTACTCTTGTATTGAAAACGAGTGTAGCTTCTGAGCTCTCTTGGCCCAATTTGACTTGGTATCAATTTATAACCCTCTTGGCCTTTTTAAACTCAGTATTAAACCCCTTCATATACGGCTACAACAATAGTCACTTTAAAGCTGTCCTGAGAAATTATATTTCAAGAAGATCTGCCAGAGTGTGTTCTATCACAACCCAATCTAACGCTTTCGTTCTTCGATCTCAGATATTGTCAAAAACAAGGCAAGAAACTCATAGCTAAACATAAGACGAGTGATTAAGATTACAATCTTTTGTCTATATAAGAATTTATAATGAAGTTTCCCTGTAACGCGTGCTCTGATTGGCTGAAACAGCGTGCTTTATCCGAGAACAGAGCACGGGTTGAGGACATTAAGATGGCTATCAAATTTTTGCACCGGTATTCTCTGTCAGACTCCGCGTACAAATTCAGGCCAAATGGAGGCTATCGTTGATTTATTTCTTGCAGTCTGGCTCTTTAATTACTTCAACGCCATCAAAGTCATGATAGGGAAGATAATCTAAAGCTCTGTCGGCAATATAACATTAAGGATATTTTTCCAGGGCCGGAAAAACAATAGTCATAAAAAAAGAGTATAGTGAACGTTACAGCATCTTTTATCGTATAATCTTGTTAGCTGAGCTCGGTATCTTGATTTCTTTCAATATAACTTTGTGCTGTTGCAGTGTTATATTAATTTACCGAACATCATAAAATCGTCAATAGTATTAAGGCTGAAATCAGTCTGCGCAAGTGAGCAAAATTAACATGCCCAGGCGCATTCTCGTCCCCAGAGCTTTCGTTTTTTTTATGGTCACGTGGTCGGCGTAATGACGCAGACGCAGAAAAAACCAGGCGAGCGCTCAAGCGCGGGACCGATTTAAAACCTTGAGAAAGATTTCTTTCTGCATCGTACGACATGAAGTCCAGTTACCAATTTATTTGCATAAGAAACAAATTCTGATTACGAAGCCTAAATCAAAGTCTCGTTGTGCCAGCCTATGGATGAATAGGCAGTGCATTTTCGGCCAAGATAAATTGGTTATGGTTCTTGTTCAATTAACACTGTGAAACAGCTGTATACAATTATTTCAAAATTATAATACACGATTTTAACAGTTATTTTAGGCAATCAAGTTGAGAAGGCTCAGACTTCCAAGAGTTTTTTGCCCAATTTTTCACTTAAGTGGGACCTGGATATTGGCAAAATCTTGTTTACTTCAAGCTTTATCAAATATGAATAATTTGATTTTAGTTTACTGGTAAATGGGAAATCTATAGAAAGAAAAGCGCTTCCTTCAATATGATAATAGTCATTTCAGACAGTTTTGTTTTCAATCTGAACGCGAAGTGAAAGGGATGTTTTACAATTTATAAGTTTTTTCATATAACTATGTCCATGGGGATGGGGAAGAGAAATAACAAAGCGTTATATAAGCTCTGGCTTAAGTTCAAAACCTTATCTATTTTACATAGTGTTTTTGACAGGAAAGACTTCCCTTTCATATAGTTGTAGCTTCTAGCTGGAAATCCCTATCACAAACCTACTATGGCCCCACTAGATTTCATTTCTGGGATACATAATCAGTTAAGATTTTAAATCCCTGTCTTGTTTAGTCTTATAATACCTCCAATCTGGAAAAAGTACACCTTTAGTCAACTATAGCCCCCTAGCTTGGTGCAATACAATAATAACGTCACTACAAACTGTAGAGTGAACAAAATAAAAAAAATTGTTATAATCAAGCTTAGAGGAAGGAAATAAAAGTATATAGTATTCAGAGGAAATTGTGTGTGCTAATCTTACACTACTACTACTGGCCGCTACTAAGGCTGTATAAAACCAGCATCAAAAGGGTAATGATCCAAGAGTCAGGTCATAAATAGGGTATCACTGATATTTTTGGTCAGGTCACAAATACGGTAGAGAAAATCACAGATTTTGGTCATAAATAGGGTAAGGGGTTTAGAAAGCGGGTCGCACACCCCTACTCGATTTTTCAGAAAGTACCACCCTCCCTGGGTTAAAAGTCAGTAGTGCTAGTTTTCCATGATTGGTAACAATAACTAGTAATTATCGTGCGAAAAGCTTATAAGTGACAATCACAAGTATTTAGTGACAAAAACTTGCAACTGGATACGCAGTGTGCGCTATCTAGCAGCACTGTTTTGGTCTGCATATGCTGCTTTTATCAAAACTTCCTGCTTAAAACAACCCTCGGCAATCAGTAATATCCGAGGTAAAAAAGAAACTGTTTATAAATGGTAACAGCAGGGTAGTTTCGCTTTCTAACGTACAAATCAAACTGCTATTGTAAACCCTTCCGTGCACCGGGAGAGATGTTTTTGTATATTACCATATCTTCATTCTGGCTTCGTCAATAAAGCCTCTATCAATGTTTTCGTGTCACAAATGTCCAACCAAGACCGGAAAACGAACCTTTGAGTCAAAAACATTGTCGATTTACTGATGTTTACTCCCGTTAACAATTGATAGTCGAAAAATCAAGTGATGTTTTTAAACTCTACAGCAAGTAAAATCGAGAAACAGAATTAGGACTTGGTTGATCACAATTTTTCCAGTTAAAACTAACTGCATGAACTGAGTGTTATGCTTTAGGGCAAGATAACAATTATCACTGTCAAGTTAACGGTCAATAACGAACTAAACATTTATTTCTTATTTCACTCCGCCAAAAAGTTGGGATACTCACGGTTCACCTTTCACGGTTTACATTTCACGTTTCACATTTCACGGAAAACGTAAGAACACTCATTGACCCCGAAAAACATCCTTTATAGCACTTAAATCCCTAAGCTGCGTAGAATTGCAATCATCACAAGTGAAGGACTTGGGTAAACAGCCTAAACTTTTTTCCGTCTTCATAGTCAAATCCCTAGGTTTTCTAGTGAATGGGCTAATTCATGCCAGTAACCTCGTTCCATAGATGTAGACAAAATGTTGTTATACTCACCGATTGAATGAATCTTTTCAGTTCAGTTTCTTGCTTAAAGCGCTTTGCTTCCGGCAAAGGGCTTAATGTTTTCTTGCCGCAAGACAGAAACAACAGGTATTAACTGAACAAAAACTGAAACGCAAAATTAAACCTGGCCGCTAACGAGGCTTATAGATAGCTGATAACAACAGTACCTGCACACTTTTGTTTAATTTCAAATATGGCTTTTACTCTCGCAAAAAAAAAAAAGAAAAAAAAAAACAGAAGAACTCAAAGTCAGTTAATTGCGATCACTTTTCATTTAACGAAAAGTAATTTTCTACAGCTATTTGTCTTCTCTTGCATTTTAAGTGACTTGTAATGTCAGAACCTGGGAATTATTTTCTAGCTTAACAATACGAAGCATATGATCTGCCTCACTACACAGATATTGAAAAAAAAGGTTGGCCTTTATAAAAATCCGTTTAAAGTTTAAATTAAGAATGTAACATCTTTGTATCCCAACAAATTTATACCTGTATGTAGCGATGACTAAACTTCTTTATAGGACTTCATTTTGTTAACTGCTAAACAAGTCATTCTAAACACGATGAAGCATTTTGTTTTTATTTTCGACTCTGTTCTCGTATGTACGTACGTAGATAAAATCAATTCGTTTAGACTTCACTTTTGTGAAGAATGAAATCATCTTTTCCCGGACAATTCAATCTGTTTTTATATCTTGTGAAATATTTACAGGCAGTGACCATTTAATTAAAACACTTCAGATGTTATACTACAAAAAAATTATCAACTGTTCATTCTTCGACCCAGTGGTAAAATAAAATTGTTGTAATGGTATCGCTCACAAAGTTGGTATAATATACGATTTTTTATAACAACGCCTTATCTTCAGCCATTTGCGAACATCCGCAATCCCAGTGAAGGCGTATAACTTCACGTAGTTTTCTGACTGCATGTTCAGTCCCCAGCATTACCGTATTACTCGTAAAATCAGTTGGGACATTTTCAAAGACGTAAGATTCGCCGACAGGCGATGCTGCATGTACATTTTTTTCGGGAAGGGTTCGCTTTTTCGGTTCAAAAGTATTGCGAGCTGCAGAGAAAGAACTGTTCATTATTAAAGCTACAAGGCGCTACAAGATTCGCGAAAGAAAAAAAAATAGCTATTTCTCGTTTCCTTTCAGGAACAACTGGTAGCGTGGGAAGTTAAAGCATCCTGGATGTTCCACGCTTTAAAACATTTATACGCATTTTACCGCATCTGTTTTGACAATAAATGTTACAACGAAACGTTCGTGAAAAAGGTTTCAATCTACAGAAAAACTACGAAACCTCTGGAAAGTGTTAACAGCCTTCACAAGCCGGAAGCGGTAGCCTGACAGGCTCAAAGTATTTTTTTGGATTTACATGTGTTATCAAACGAGGAGATCAGGTGTTAAGATATAAAAACAACAAACGTAAATTCACTATGGCGGAGTATTTTGCAGTTGCTATGGAAATAACAGAGTGTTAAATAATCTGTTAGATTTTTGAGCAACACCAAACTGCACTAGGCAGAGACGCGGGTTGATTTTTCACGGTTCGTGACGATAAAAAACTATCTTATTAAGCAATGGTCAGCAGTAGCTGCGAGTTCAGAAAGGTCACGCCAAGCACTTTCCTTGAATCGTCAATCTCGGATATATCGCTTTTCAGCACGGGCTTGATCATTTATTGTCGGCCTGCTCAGGCTTCTACTGTGTTAAATTGTAAACAAACACAGCTTTTGTGATCCTTACACCTGTCTCCTCTTAAGTTGTCAACATATAGAGCTAAATTAGGTACATTTCTTCCATATTTCTGCGAAGGAATATCTCCTTTAGTTGTTCGGTAACGTTGATCAATGCAGGCTCATTTTCCAGACAGACGCCCTCTCTTCGACCTTTACGTTTTCCCTTTAAAAACAATAGAGTTGTAGCGCTTGGTTTCCTCTCGCCAGTTTCGTTATCCTGACCTTCAGTTCGCGTTTTCTTTTTCGTGGAAGCGTTTTTCTCCACTGCCGCGGAGTGCGAATCATGATTCGTGTTTGAATTCCCACTTTTCCTATTATCTGGAGGTTTTCGTGCGACCTCCCGTCTTTGTTTGTCATCATTTCGTAAGCTATTATCCACAGCGGATTTATTAGAATCTGTAAAGTTTTTGTCCCTTTTCTCGCCACGTGAAGCTCTATCCTGAACCGATTTGCCCTGCGTTTCACTGGCAAGCGGCTCTTTAATTCTCTGAATCGGAGGCAAAACAGCGTATGATTGTGGAAAGTGATGTCCCAGAGGTGCGAACTCAAGCTTCGATTCAGTGTTCTTTTCATTTAGGATCGTCGCTTTAAAATCACGCCGCGGCTGAGTCGCCGCGGTCGATAAATTGCGACTAACATGGGGACTTCTGTATCGCCCGGGGAATGGGTCTTTAGGGACGTGAATAACCGTCCGCTGCGAATGATTTGGCAATACAGTCGATGAGAATCCTTGCTCTTGCGACTGTCGCCACGTTTGACTTCTACTCGGTGGTTGCCGAAGAATATTTGCCGCTGGTACAGCTCCCTGAATCGGCGGCAGTTTAAAATTTCGACTAGAGTTCAGTGACTTTTCCATTATCGCCTTGGAGATCCATTCGCGCTCGAACCAACATTAACAAGACCGTGTATCCGCGTGCATCTGTCTGCCAAACAGCCAAATAAACTCACGGTGAATTTGTCTGAATTTGTCTGAAGTTAGCGAGGTGACATGCTAGCTGAACAACTAGACAACCAAATTCATCGATTAATAACACCGCTCGTGTGTTTCTATGTACGTCCTATCGACGGACGTGAATAAAACATATCATTTTGCCATCCAGCTATATTTTCGAAATTTTCCGCTGCATCTGTTTTCCGTTCATATATACGCGTAGCCTGGGGAGATTACTAATTTTACCATTTTCGACAAGCGTGTGTGCGCAGTGCATGCTAGCAAACTTTCAAACACGCGCGCGCGACTATCCCCTTGCCGCTTTTGTGCATGCATTTTCCAATATTTTATTTTGGCAGCACCAGATAACAGCAAAGTATATCAATTTGCTTATCGATAGAGTAATTATGCAAATTTATAAATTGAAGAACTCCAGCCGCGAGGAAAGTTGCAGCGGCAAAGGTACATGGAGTTAAATTGTACTGTAAGACTGACTTCAAGAAACTGTCATTAACTTCAATATAGTTTAAGAATATTAAGAAATGCGTAAGAGCGGCTAGTTGAAACTAGTTGTTCACGAAAACAGGTAGATGATTGGCACATGGGATTTTCTTATATCCTCTTTCATGTGAAATTTAATATGTCGTATTGACTCGGCAAATTCACAAAGTAATAAAATACTGCTAAATATACCACGATTGTCTTTGGGGCAAAAATAATTAATGTGCTTGGCTTCTTATCATCTCGATCTCCGCTTGAAATTTGTTCATGGTTCTTCTTCCTTTTTTGCTAGTTCCATAATTTAATCATGCATTCTGTATTCAAGGTTTATTTTTCATCTTTTCAGGACAAAAATATGCGCATGAAAAAAAACCACCTGTTCTTACTTGCGACTACTTCGAAAATTGCGCTCGAAATTAAACTAGTTCCGAGAAAACAGTCTGGCAAGGCCGCAAAAATGGCTTAGAATTGATTTGTGATTCAAAATTATCGAGATCAGAAGAGAGAAAAAAAGTATGCTGCTAGCAGGTGCAGTCAGAAATTTCGAAGTTATTGGCTCAATTATATGACCACATGAGGTCCTTGCCAACAAATAGAATGGTTAAAAACCAGCAGTTTTAGGATTACTTTCTTGGCTCGAGGTGCAATTCGCAATGACAAATATCTCATGTAATAACCCCAAAGCGGAAATGGTTGAGTAAATGTTTTGAAACTTAGGTTATCAATAGTCTCCTGGAATCGCTAAATTATAAATGTAGTTCGGCCATTTACGAGCGCAATACAAAGTTAACAGAAATATCCGCACTGAAAAAAAAACAAAGTAAGTTTATCTTTACTAGGTTTCAGTTTTGGCTTAGCACTGATGATCGACACCGGTTACTGTATTTACCCGGTTTTTACGGTGTTTTTGCGTTTCGCGAGTATAATCATAAACAGTGATCATCCAATATTAATATTAAAAACACAGTCTGGAAACAGGGTAGGAAAATCATCTCTGTTAGTAGTTGACACTGCCGCTGAATATGCGGAAAAGAAATCTGACGATCGCGAGGTGAATTGCAAATTATGGCTACTGTAGAAAGGTGAGTCAACTAAATAATTAACAGGATCACTCCCTTGCCAAGATATCTGTGACAATTTGACACAAATTTGCTTAAAAAGCAAAAACTAAGTTATTACAGCTAGACAAATATTTAATTTAATTTGCGAGGTAGATGTCGGGTTTAGAAGCAATATTATTTTAAGAAATGGTGCTATATTCATGTATCTATCGAGTATATCAATTAAGCGATAAAAAGGGACTGAATCCGCGGAATCCTGAAAAAGCCAAGAAAAAAAAAAAAGATTAGCCGCGGCAGCTTTACTGCGAGTAGACATACGTGAGTACACGGCAAAAAGTTTACGTTCTTGCTGTGCACTTGACTTCGACTAAATCGGCTTTAATTTAACTAGATTGTCTTGTTGAAGTAAATGAAAGCGCAAAACCGCATATTTATTAAACCAAGCAGATTATACAGCTGCTTGAAGTGCTGATTGAGTCAGCAGTCAATGTCAAAATTGGCAGGAGTGGAACCCAGGACCTTTCAGGCACAGGCCATGCTCCAACCGCACTGGACCCCCCGGAAACTTATTTTCCTTTTAAAAATATGTAAAAATCTGCATGAATCTT
>Ga0126337_10001922_pt1 | contig 12953 bp, 8 predicted proteins | sample DipCmetagenome_FD_92527 | JGI IMG/M metagenome (GOLD analysis project Ga0126337, IMG submission 92527) | Coral microbial communities from La Bocana,Puerto Morelos, Mexico - Diploria C A metagenome | ecosystem: Host-associated > Invertebrates > Cnidaria > Coral | place: La Bocana,Puerto Morelos... | reverse complement strand
GTCAGCTTTATAACTCATTACGGTGGCCAATTTACATTTTCAACTTAGTTGATATAACGAAATTACCTTGTTACCCCCACCGACGCAGCACCACAGTTTCTTTAGAAACTTTCACCCTTTAAACGTGAAAAGGGCCATTGTGACAATTGTGGACACATTGCGGACATAGATTTTTTTGTTACCTTTGGTTGCAAGGGACTGGATCCGTATTTTTTCTCCCTTAGACCCATGGGAAGAGGAAGGGAGTGAAAGTGAGTTGTTTCCGTATCATTCAGGTTTGAAAGAATTCATATACAAGCTTAGGGTGGAAAATCTTTTTTTAAGATGTCCAAAGCTAGTCAGTCGACGAAATTTAGAGGAGTAGATGTGGATGAGCTCGATGAAAACAAATTCCAGGACGATGGAGACGAAGATTCAGGACAGAGCGGACCTGATGAAGCAGAAGTTAACAACTTGCTAATGCAGTATCCTTTCAGTTCAAATGTAGCTTGAAGTCCAACTTAACAACTGTTTGACGATCAGAAACCTCGATTCCAGTTACATCCTAACCGTGAAGGGTATTTGTATCGTTGTTTCAAAGCATTTAAACTTGCACTTATCTCTTCTCCCGGCCTGTAAACCCCCTATAAACAACCGAGACTTTATAGTGGTAATGGTAACGCTATTTTCCCCCCTTTCGAGGGGATATCCCTTGAGTCACTTGTATTTTGTCAGTGGCCTTATACCTAGAAAATATAATGGACAATTGTTAATATACTGTTTTATAAGATACTACAGAAAATTTTGTGACCAACACAATCAAAATAGTGCACAATGGGAAGGTTTGGTATAATTTGGGCTTACTTGATTCTATGGAAGCTTACAGCTTACTTGATCCTATGGAAAACAGAATTACCGGTAATAAACAAGTCAATCCTCTACCACTACATTATAAAAGCATTCTGCCTCTTTGGTGTATGCGTTAAAGAAACGCTATTGTTAAGTAGTATTCCCTTTAATTTTCAGGAAAACTGTCAAATTTGTCCTTAACATTAATCTAGGAAGAAAAATGCAGAAGCATTGAAAGCAGCCTTGACCAATGCACCTATTCTGTCTAAAAACCAAGCAACAAAGGTAAAAGGCAAAACAATCAACTTTTATGTATATTATTACTCTAAACAGTAACATCTGTCTTGGCTTTTACATATTTTAAGTGCCTATGGAATGAAAAATATTTACTGCTTATTTGAAAGGCTTTTCAAAAAAAAAAATAAGAATGGCCTTTTCCTTTTTTGAATACCTTTTTTAATTTTACGGAACAAAGAATATCTGTGGAAATATCTTTTTCAAACATGGTACCAAAAAAAGAAACAAAAAGAAACAAACTGACATATGTTGTGCTGTTGAAAGACAACAGTCCTGCCGCTGGCCCTATCTTAATTAAAACAACAATTCCCAATTTTGGTCTAACCAAGGACCATCTTCTCCGGCCAATCTAAAGATGAGAGTTAAGACAATCTTGTTACCATGTCTGTTCCAAACAGGACCCTCTGTTCAACTTTAAAGGGTTGAAAATGAGGATACTTGGTTTCTGACAAAAAGAAACTGGAGCCAAGAGAGTTTCCATGACAATACCACCATCATTTGGTTTCTTTTGTGATGGTTTCTTTTCTGGTACCAAGTTTGAAGAACACTGCTTTTCCAGAGATATTCTTTATTCAGTATTTTAGATATTCAGATATTCTTTATTCAGTATTTTACCAAACCTCATGATGTCATCACTTACCTAATTTACAAGTCGACTGTGAAAATGCGAAATCGAAAGTCGATTTGTTCTGTATGCGGAATATTGAATTCAGTTTGCATATTGTTGACGTCAAAAACTGGGTATTACATAAGTATTTGCCAGCCTACGCCGACCGTTGGTCGTTTAGTGAAATAAACAGTCCTCAAATGACTGGATGGTCTGAATCCCATGATGAATCCATATGGAGATGATGAAAAAAAACTAACCATGTCGCCACACTGGAATTTGTTCTTCAATATACTGGAATGATGACTGCCAAATAGGGCCTTGGGACTCAAAAACACGAGGTTGAATTTTCCCTCTGAAACTTCTTTGTTTTCTCTCTCGGAAGTTTCTGCGCCCAAGACAATGGCTTTGACCCCTTTCTCATGAAGGATCGACACTTGATCTTTCATTAGTCAGACCAAAGGGAAAATAACGAGGCAAACTGTGTCTGCAAGATTTTGTTCCCCATGTTTGTAAAAATCCAATACCAAGGGAGCGATGTGGAACATCGGACCTTTCCCTGAGTCTGGCTGTGCAACCATCAAGACATCTTGGCCACCAATGTAAGCCTCTACAACTTTCTGTTGATTCTCTTGAGTTTCCTTGAAACCAAACTTAGCTATGCCGGCGTTTATCGCCTCTCACCTGTTCATTTTCCTTAGGGTCATTCACCTCGAGAGCAATCGACATGTTGCACAGGATCAAGTTCTTCGACAAATGACATCAGAATATAGGTCATTATCTGATTGGATATAGCCTCTGACACACCCCTGACACGCTGCCGACCAGAAAACTGGTTGGTTAAAAATGGTGTGCTGCAAGCAAGAAAAGTCTGTATCCCGTCGGACCACCTAATTATCTTATCTAGTGAAAACAGGCTTTCAGAAAGTCTACTCTAAAATGAAAAAAGATATTCCAAAAAGGAAAACGCCATTCTTTTTTTTTGTTTTTTTGAAAAGCCTTTCAAATAAGCAGCAATTAATTTTCATTTCAGCATAATATAGAAATGACAGCAGTGACATGGGCTTGAAAAAAGCAGTACAAGCATAAGTAGTGCAACAACAACAACAACACTTTTGTATACCAAATAGCAAATGAAGAAGAAAACATTAATTTTGAAGTTTACAAAAATGGTATTAGCTGCCTATAACAACTGTACTTATATATAGTGCCAATCACAATGGACCAATTAGTTATCCACTGTAAAAACTGATTAGAAGTAAAACCTCGTGTTGAGCTTTAACAAGTTATGATTTGCAAAATGTATTTTACAGGACAAAGCATTTGCTTTAGTTTTGCGTGTTCTAACAGCTGTGAAGTCAGCTGAAGTGGAGAAAGCTGTTAAAATCCTAGACAAGAACGAGCAAGATGTGTTGATGAAATACATCTATAGAGGGTTTGCCGAGCCAACTGATGGATCAAGTGCTGTTCTCCTTACATGGCATGAAAAGGTCAGCATAATTTACTATCACTTTCATCATGTCACGATGTGGTCACAACAATCGCTTGAGAAACTTGTATGGAACTGGAGATAACACACCAGTTTAAGGAGGATATTATGATCATCCTTCTTTGTTTATTTTTTAATTTCTCAAACAAGTTACAACACAGTACTTAAACTATACTACTTATAAAGTAATGCTTATTAACAATACTGTGCTAAAATGACTTTAAGAGATACGAAACTACTTACAACATGATGTCACTAACAAAGCAATACCTATTCTACTGAAAACAATACAAATACTGTTTTACAATACACCTACTTACAAATTGATGATTTAATTATGCTACATGTACTTACACATAGATGTACCACCAATATTTGTGTTCCTACAGTCAATTGTTTAAAAAATTAATTGTTTTAAGTTATTATAAATTATTATTATCATGCTAACAGGCCCTTGTATAATGTACTACAGGCTGTAGCTCATCAAGACCCTTATATTATGCAGAAGGGTTTTTAATTAGTTGGTGATCAACTGGGCTTACAATTGGAGTAAATGACATCATTTACATTATTTTTTTCATGACATCATATTCAATTCTCAGAAATAAAGGTCTAAAACTCGTGAGTTCCAATGTTCTTAACATATTGAAATTTTGCAAGATATCTAGCTGAAAGACCTATTGTGTATGAAAATGTAAAAAACATAGATATTGAGAATGTGATCATAGGGGCACTTCAATTATTTTCAGCTTTATCAGAAGAAACTTTTCAAGAGTTTTACAATTCAGGTAATAACAAAAGGTTCTTAACAATCTTGCATTGTTTGATTTCAGGTCCTAGCTACTGCTGGTCTTGGTAGTATTGTCCGTGTTCTAACTGACCGAAAAACTGTTTAGATGGTCAAGCATGTTTTGGATAAATTAAAGATAAGGCAGTTTGTTATGGGTACACGATTGGCCACACTAAGATCAATTTTGAGTTTATATTTCTTTCATCATTCTTTCTAATCTGTCCTGGTTATTTCTCAATGTTGATGCCATCCAAAGTGGGGAGTTCATGAAATTGTTATTTCCAGATTAACCTAAGGGAATTCAAAGGTTGGCTGGTAAAAATCGACACCAGGTTATGTTAGATGGTGAATATCTTAATTTTCCTTTCCTCATTTTAAGCATCAAATTCTTAGTGTTGCTGGCAATAAAATAAAAAATTAATCCAGAGTGCTTTTAATGATGTAAATGAAGTGTTGTCTCTGACATTATCTGAACATTACTTGAGAACTTGTTGAGTCTATTTTTGTAAAATGAACCATTTCTTTTTTTATGAACAAGACTCAATAACTAGCTTTGAAAATAAAATTTTGATAAATCTAACAGGAATTGTTCTATTTGAATGTGGTACTCTTGAACTGTACTTTCTTGTCTGAAATAAAGAAAAAGTCTGTCTTGACCTCCCTACCCTCTGTGATTCAAGCTAAATCTATACTGGAGATGCAGGCCGCACAAATTGCTGGTTTCACCTGTCATGTGATCAAGCCTAAAAATCACAGCCATACAATAAATAAAGTCACGGATAAGGGATATGATAGATGATAAATTTGTAAATAACTTCGCCAAAAGTTAGGTCTCTGCTATTTTTCATTCGCGAGTTATTAGGAGGAGTGTTTTATACAGATTTATAGAGCTTTGTATGGAGACACCATGTTTGTCTGTTGGAGGGGGCACAAACATGGCTGCCGTAAAGTAACAGAAACGTCTTTCATGGAATTGTTGTCACTGAGTATTGAAACGCAACCTTATTATTCTAGAGCTCTGACATCTTGAAGAAAATAAATATTTCTTCCAGTGCAAGAATCGTTCAGTTAGCAAAAACCAGAGTGATAACTCATTTTTTTTGACTCATGCAACAGCCTTCTCAGGCAGCCGTTTGAGTCACGCATCGCAAAAAGCTTGGAAAATAAAACGTGCCCTATTACAAAATGAAGAACCCTGTCGAGCTAAGACATTGTAAAATGCCAAGTTCCTATAGGGTCTATAATTTGATGATACCTAAACCTCATTATATGCAATGAATAAAGAACAATAAATGTAACGATTTTAAAAGGGTTAATAACAAAGTACAACCTGTTTTACAATTAATAATTATTGAATCGTGACTCATTGCAGCCCCACTGAATGACACCGTGAGGAGTTGGTTTTCCCTTTTTTATAGATCAATTTGGAAAAGTATTTTTATTATCATCATAGACCACTTTCAAAAATGGCCACCACTTACAAAATCTTTTCAAAGTATTAAAATTAGCCTTACTAACATTGTTTTGAAGTTGGTAATTCAAAAGAATATTTACTTTGAAATGAGGTTAGTAAGTCTAATTTAAATGCATACAAAGAATGTTAAATTGGCGGCCGTTTATTAAAAGGGGCATTCTATTTATCTTATTTTGCTGATGATATTCTTGCTGATTGTACAAACTTTCCTCCCAACAAACCTCTTCTTGATCTGATGGTCAACTAGTGAAACATCAAAGGACTTTCTTCAATATTTGCCTTTATCAAAGACTCCACAAATTCACCTCTGACCAATTGTTCTGCACAAGGGACGGACCATTAGAAAAGTGATGGGCGGGTAGGGTAATACAAAAAATTCATGCAAAGGAAAGCGACTGAAAAAAAATCATGCAAACAAGAAGTGACGAAAAAGCTGATAATTGCAATGCAGCCAAGAATTTCTGGGCAGCGACTTTATACAGCAGTGTTCTTAGTCCCAGTGGAATCCCCATTCACCTAATTATCTCTACAATTAGGACAATGGACACAATTCTCTTTCCAGGCTGATATATTTTGTGTGCAAAAACATGAATAAAAATTCCTGCAAGCTGAAAAAGTCCCACACCCCATCACAACCAGCAAATGGAATTTATGTCTTGTGGTACTTCTGGCTTTAGTCTCTACCCATTTTGAAACCTACAAAATCCCTTATGAAGTACTCACATTAGCCCAGAGCTTATAGAGTTGCAGACTTGACAGAATTTCTGGCACACTGCTTTTAAGGTGAAGATCTCCACACAAAATGAAGAGAAGTGCTGTTTTATTTTGCACAAGAAAAGAAAAACCTACATCATAAGACTAGCCTGCAAGTGGGCTCTTTGTGGGGAATGAAAGACCCTGTTTTCAGGCTATTCCAGGATTTATGTAGTAAAAGTAAGGCAAAATAACACTAATACATGAAGATAAAACTAAAAAAGTTTTATTATCATCACAGCCTTTTAAAATCAGAACATAAAAGAGTTGCCTTGTAAAATTACTGTTCACATCCTGTACAAATTAAATTACGCAAACCAGACACAGCAATTCACTCTAGTGTCTTCCAATAATATGATACATGCTTGATAGAAAGTAAGTCAAATCCATGTAGTCGCATGTCACTTAATTACTAAATTCCCATGTTCGGTTTCAGCTGCTTGTGGCCTCTTTCAGATAGGCAATGAGATCTGAAAAGAAAGGTTGATATAGTTTATTATTAGAGCTGAAGACACCTGAGTAGAAATAATTAACTTTGTCAGGTCTTTTGGATGATATTAAAGTAACAATTTTGCACTCATACTGCCATAACCCTACTTGATAGTATACAGTGATATCAGTCACTTTGATTGTGATTGGTTTTCCTCATACTTATTTGTCACATAATCAGTTAATAATCATGGGGGTGTCTACATATCACTACATCATTTGCACATCAATTGTGTGCACTGCCATGGCTTCCTTCTAGATGTTTCCTGCAGTTTTTTTAAACTTACAGGAAACTTCTTACCTTCCACTCGAGTGATTAGATTCAGGGAGTTATCATGCTCCTAATTTCCAATTAGCGTGCCCATCCAATTTTGAAATACTATGCACAATAAAATACTCCCTGAATTGTTCTCTACTATGTCCAGTTACTATACACATCACACATACAATGGACACTGACTAATAAATTCTCACACTAACCTGCTCGTTCATTTTTCTTCTTTAGACCAGCAAAAACCATCTTAGTTCCTTTAAATGCAAGATATTGATGTTAAAGTAAATAAAAAAAAATACTGCTTCTAAAGGCGTATTTATATATTAATGTTACAAGTACACATGACTACATAATACAGTGCCTCATGTAGCACTGCTATAGTGACACAATGGCACTAGTCGACTAGTGCCAGACGTGCATCAGAAATATATTAGTGGACTTGCTCTTCAATAAAAGTGCTGATGTAGCAAACTATCTCACTAAACATCACGCGGAAGACACTCACTGCTAGCTCATGTTTCACCACACACTTTTCTTATGCTCTTATTACTTTCTCACAATGTTTATAATGGAATTAAGTGGTGCTATGCAAACATACTATTTAATACCTGATACTAACTCTAGGACATGGAAACAAACCATCGATATCCATGCATTATGTCCTTACTTACCAGGAATGTACTTCTTTGGATTCTCCAGGTAGACCCACAGGGTATCTGCTCCCCATGTAATACCCTTATTCTTGTTTGAATCTGTGTAGGAGAATCCTGGAGCCTGCCCAGTCTTCCTTCCAATCAAACCATGAAGATTTGGACCTGTCTTGTGTTTACCTCCCTGAACACAAGTACAGGGTTAGGGTTAGTAGTAGTACTATAATCAGCCAGGTACAAGTGACAAATGGGAGCAATGCCAAAAAATGAATTTATATTTTGCTAACCATCTTGCACAACAGAGTTCGGGCTTAACAGCTATTGCTTTAAAAGTTAGCTCCAACTGAATGATTAAGGACATTCAATTCCAAAATCAAATACTGGAGTTCCTGTTCTCAAAAATATATAGGTTTTGGTTTTTTTTTTTTGCTGTTGTTGTACAGAGGTTACTGGAGAGACCAAGATTTACAAATATGCATATGCATGTGCAGAGCTATTGTTCTACTTATTACAGCTTTTATGTCATGACACAATCATTGCTGTTAACAGTGTAGTTTGCTTAGCTTCTTAATCCCAATGAAAGAATTAAGCAAGTTCACACTAAAAAATCTGTATATCATGAGACAACTGCCACAGAAACTTTCCACAGCTGAAGTTGTTGCAAGCACATGTATGTCCTGAATTAACAAGTTGTATATTGTATCAAATTATACCATGACATAGCTTACACAGCACCAAACATGCATCAAAAATTAAAGACGTACCTTCTCCACAGTGTGACACTGTGAACACTTAGTTTTGAAGATCTTGGCTCCCTTAGTTGCATCTCCTGCTGGTATATCTCCCATTATGTTCCTGAAGCAACAAGTTATACTAGTAAATCTTTTGTGACAAACTGGACCTGTATACTATATTTGTTTAAGAGTTCTGTTAATGCCTGAAGTTTCAGGCTCAATACAATAATGATTGAACATCTTCACGTAACTAATATTTTGGAGACAGTATTGATGTACTCTGCTAGGACAAGTGACAGCCAGATTCACTGATGGGATATTGACTTGAATTCTCAAAACTATCATAAAATGTATGAAAACAATTAAGGAAACTATGATGAAACTACCAACAGATAAAAAGGTTAAACAGGCGAGTCTCAAACCAAGACAGTTCTATTTGTATCACAGAAATAGCCTCCTTTGAATGACAATGTACCGCTCGCATCGTCACAACTTGGATAATGCCGAACAGAGATCGGTATTTCTACGTATTTCAAACTAATCGCGATGCGTTAAAACAAGAAATTATATGAGCAGCCACGTCACAGCCCGGCAGAATATAAGCAAGAGCGTAGAAAACCTTGTGAGATTCAAGCAAGTGGCAAAATGAAACTTTAATTGTAAACTTAAGAACAAAAATCGGTGTGATCCATTAACTTTTTACCTCCAGGAAATTGATGGGTCGCCGGGTGCATGAAACCGGCAAAACTTCGTTAAAAATATGATCAATTGCCAGCTACATACTCCCCAAAAGACGATTTTTAGAAATCCAAACAGTTTTCGAAAACATTTCTTGTGGAGAAGGAATCAAGCAAGTAAGACACCGTGCCGCTGAACTTGAACGTTCAATTCGACACGAGTAAAATACAAGCCGGTAAATTCCACACATTCACACGTGCAGTGCAACCATATCTTGAAAAACTTTGTAAGAATACTATTACAAGAAAACTTACGTCGACTATAAGATGAAAATTAGTAAGAACAACTAATTCATACTTACCTTTAATGAAGAAATGCGTTGTAAAAAAAGTTGTAATCGACAAACCGTATTGCTTCACACTTCCTCCAAGCGACAAATTTGAAAGGCCAAGGTTCTGTTGCGTCACGCTTATGTAATACGCGTAATGCGCATGCTGTTACTAATGATTAGTAACAGCTCGCGGGCTCATAGCGGCCTACATAGCATTCTGGGATACAGCTGCGCCTGGGAGTTTTCTTTTCTCCAGAGAGTTAAAAAATATGTCTGGAAGTTTGGAGCTTGTGCAAACGCTCAAAGGTGTTGTTGCCTTTATGTTTTGAATTAATAGCTATTATGTGATAGCTGCTGAGTTTTTCCGATGTTTTTCCAAGTTATAAGTCTCCAGTTCCTTGAATGCATTCCCTGCACGTTTGTTCTTCAGCGAGATAATTCGTCTGTGATGTGTTACAGGTCATGAAGACAGGGTCTGGTCAGTGTGCTGGAACCCGTCTGGGACAGTCCTAGCAAGCTGTGGAGGAGATAAAACTATACCATTCATTATTCTGATCTCACTACTAAAATCGGTCAAGTGTTGTGACAGTTTGTTTAATAAAATTGATAGTTATTTTCTAACAAATTGTATTATTTGCAAAATTATTTTTAGAAAGCATGTTGTTAGAAAGCTGGTGTACTGCTGTACCAATGTAAATTTATCAGTAGATAGTCATACATTTGTCTCACGATTTAAATGACTTGTTTTTATTCAACTCGCTTGTGTGTGGATTTGTGTTTGATTCTGTTGAACACATTCGTCTTTGGGGTAAAGAGGGAGACCACTGGGTATGCAAGACAATGCTTGAAGATGGACATCAGAGGACAATCAGATCAGGTGGGTAATTTTATTTAGTCTTGCTCATGTAATACTTCAGAAAAATACAATTGCAAACTGGTGTGTGTATGGCCAGGCAGGTGGACCTACTGTGCACAATTCAGACTGTTCACGTCACTATGTTTTTTTTACAACTTCTTATACCATTCTAAAGTGTCCAAAACATGTACATTATACATATTAATATATTTTTATAATTTCAGTTGACTGGTCTCCAAGTGGGATGTACCTCGCTTCTGCCAGCTTTGATGCAACTGTCTGCATTTGGGACAAAAACAGTGGAGGTACATGAGCTGAAATATGCTATTTTTAGTAATTCATTGATGGATTAAATTTTGCTTACCATCAATTTATGAACTTTCAGAGTTTGAATGCAATGCTACTCTTGAAGGACATGAAAATGAGGTCAAGTCAGTTGTGTGGAGTTCTTCAGGATCGTTAATTGCAACTTGTGGAAGAGACAAGAGTGTTTGGATATGGGAAGGTACATGAGAGGAGCTTGCCTGAACAATTTTAAGTCATTTACATAGTATTAACATTTTCAGCTAAGAAGAGTGCTATTTATTACAGCAACAAATTGTAAATAATACAATATACATGTAGGAAGAATTAAATAAGGTTGTATTTCCTACAGTGTATAAAGGGTTAGTGTATGAAGAATCTATTTAAATTGTTAAATTGTCATCATCATCATCATCATCGTCATCATCGTAAACTTTATTTACCATTGAAATTTATACAGAATAGCATTGGTACTGATTTTTTTGAGCTGCCTAATGTTAGAAAATTATTACAAATAATGAAAGAAAAATCAGAAAAAAAGCAGATAAATTTATGCAATATTATTCATATATTTGCTGTACAGAATAAGATAAGTTAATTGAAGATACCATTCTAGATGAGGAAAGAAAAACAATCAAAAGAAGAGATTGTTACAAAAAATGGATAAATGAAGGATAAACAAAGGGAGTAATTTACCAAATTATGTATGCAGTCTTTAAGGTAAAAGTGGGGTACATGAGAATAGCTCATTTCACTACCAAACCTCTCTCTTGAAGTGGAACTTGTAAATTTAATCATGGACAAATTCTCAAAGCAGCAAACATATTAAGAAGGTCCATGTGAAAACTGCAGGAAGATGAAAGGAGTAGAAATAGTTTGAAATTAATTTAGACATGGATTGAGTGGCGAATTTTGAATATCTGAAGTGGTCACACTTAAGGCTGATAATATTTGTTGGAAATTACTCATTTTTTGTGAACAGTGGAGGATAGAACGCTATCCTATGGCCCTAAAATCAGACTAGACTTTGTACATTGTGTTATGATCTATGTTTATTATGTTCAATGATCAAGGTTGAGCATGAGATATATGTTTGCAGTGTTTTAAAAGGAAAAAACTGATGATAAATTAGTAAAAAAAGAGAATTAAGGGACAATAATAAGCTCCTTGTGTATTAAATTGTTTTGTAGTTCAAGAGGATGATGAATATGAATGTGCCAGTGTTCTTCACAGTCATTCACAGGATGTGAAAAGAGTTTCATGGCATCCACATAAGGAGGTCAGTGCATATCACAACTACTTTCATTAGGTACTTCATTATTTTGTTTTTTCCGCATTGTCCATTAAGTAATAAATTGATATTTTATTTATATTTTTCAGATATTAGCATCCTGCAGCTACGATGATACAATTAAACTTTACAAAGAAGATGATGATGATTGGTAAGTTATGGCAAAATACAGTCTGTGTAATAACTGATGTTACAGTTAAGTCTGCAGTCAAAGTTTAATGTTTAAAAGGGCTTACATGTACAAACAAGGCAAATGGTCTATAAAAAGTATAATTGCCCTTTGTTTGTATGTCAAACCACTGATAACTGTAGTAACAACTATTGAGGTCATCAAAAGAGTTTTTAGACAGACAATATATGAACTGTTAATTCCCTGGTTAGCTTACTAGAAAATAGAAATTACCATTAGTATATGAATAAATATTTTGATTTGGTCCAACATATAGTCACTGTACCAGGCTACTCTACTTTAAGAATTCTCCATATGTCAAGGGTTATTATTATTCAATGTGATGCATTCTAGGGATTTTTTATATCTTCTTTTTAGGTCTTGTTTTGATACTTTAGAAGGCCATGAGGCCACAGTGTGGGCACTTAGTTTTAATAAAACTGGCGACAGGCTGGGTTAGTAACTTAAATATACAGCAATGAACTGTAATTATCATCCAATGCATTTTTCCCTTCCCTTCCATTGGCTGAGAGCCTACCATGTGACCTGGAAATAACTGCCTACAAATAATGGTCTGCTCATGCTTAGTACCATTTAAATGTGTTTTGCTGCAAATAATATTCTGCTCGACATGCAGAATGGAAACGATGCTCTTTTTTGAAAATGGCAGATCCCTTTCCTAAGTTGTGAGAGAGTGATCTAAATATGAAAACAAACCTGGTGATCGAATGAAAAACAATTACCATTACAAGTAATGAACTTGGCTGCCTCATAGATCAATTATTTGCCTGAGCCTTCGTAGTCTCCTCCGCAGCCATTATTTGGGTCGTCACGCAACGCTTCTCCCCCACTAACGGCTGCTTCAACCCGAACCAAATTTGTTTCCGCGGATTAGCCAATCACAACATCCCTCAGATATTCCTGAGGCGGTCGCGCCAAG
>Ga0126337_10001921_pt1 | contig 12954 bp, 11 predicted proteins | sample DipCmetagenome_FD_92527 | JGI IMG/M metagenome (GOLD analysis project Ga0126337, IMG submission 92527) | Coral microbial communities from La Bocana,Puerto Morelos, Mexico - Diploria C A metagenome | ecosystem: Host-associated > Invertebrates > Cnidaria > Coral | place: La Bocana,Puerto Morelos... | reverse complement strand
TTAATACCAATGTGACTTTCATTTGTGTGTAAGGAAGGTTCAAAAATAACATTTGCATGTGTATTAGCTTTCAAAATTATCAAATGATAAACAAAACCTCCTTTGACATTCATTGGCTGTAAATGTATTTTAATTTTTGTTGAAATTAAATTTGTTGTCATGAAACGACCATCATTTACACTTTTAGGTAATCCTTTTTTCAAAAAAGACTTTCAATAACACAATTTGCATGAGAACTCACAATCAATTGTATCATTAAACAACCATGTTCATGAAGGTAACACTGTGTTATTAAATGTCTCATCTTTTTTTTAATTTAGGGGGTTTGATCGACACCCCCAAATCCTCCTAGCTCCACCCCAGGTGACCTTTGAAAATGTTATGAACAAGTCATTTTCTTTGTGCTCTTTGTAGTCGAGTGGGAGGAGTTGTTCAATGAAAACCAAGCAACTAAATTCAAAGTCCATACCAAGATGAGTTCAAGAATAGGAGTATTGAGAATCTTTCCTGGTATCACACCTGAAGCTGTAAGTGTTTTAACTGTTTGCTTAACAGCTCACTGTACGAAATATTTAATGGTTCAGTATCAGGAAAGGTTTTGGGAGCTCAGATTTGGTGAGTTAATTGGAACTCGAAAAATAAGCAGTTACTGCATGACTTTCAAAGGTTTCATTTGAATGGTTTCATTCAGAGGGTTGAAAGGAAGAATTAACCACCTTGTACAGCATAATAAACAGTACCACATTTCATGTGAATGGTCACACACTAGTATAAACTGTATTGCGTTTGAATTGTCACACATCAGGATTGAAACTTGGACACAACTTCCCATAACTTAAGGACATTCCCCAGTATTGCACTGCTCATCCCCACTGCGCGTGATTTCACATGTGATTAGCGCGCGCGCATAAGAAAATGACGACTTTTTCCTTGCGGCTGGACCTCGCCATAGAGGTAAATCGTCATTTCTTCGTAAAGGAGTGTGGTGACCTATAATTTTTTTCTGTTGTTTTGAGTTATAAATTTCTCTATGTAAAATAAATATGGCCAAATTCTCAGTTTAGAACAAGAAACAATCGTGCGAAACGTGAATTAAGCAAGCAATCGTGACTATAATCATTGTACTAATTATAAAGATTTAGTGGGTACAAACAAGGTGCTGTTGCTTCTAAACGAACATGGGGCCGGATTCTTAATTTTTATTTCAAAATTTAAGTTTCTATAATACAAAAAATCAATAGGTAACGTTTGACAGGTTCTATTTCAGTGGAATAACCACATTGTTAAAAATGTGGGGGTGGGGGAGTGTACTCAGTTCGTGACCCTTCCCTCCTCTCTCTTTTAGGTGCGTGCTTTCCTCGAGCCCCCAATAGAAGGTGTAGTCCTTGAAACCTATGGCAGTGGGAATGGTCCTGATTCACGAGAAGAACTCCTGGAGGAGATACGAACTGCCACCAAGCGAGGAGTCATCATTGTCAATTGTACGCAGTGCTTGTATGGCCATGTTGTTGACTCATATGCTACAGGAAGGGTAAGGAGAATTTCTGTAGTGACTCGAGATCTAGAGATGTTTTCTCTTTGAGTGTCACCACACTTTGGTGTTGAGAGTAAAAACAATCATAATTCATACAGTGCCTTATTAGTAACAGTAAATAATTGTAACGCTAATGTAAAAATTTCACATATTTTTTTTTTTTACCAGAAACATTCCCTAGTAGTTACTGGAAAGATGAACAGATCCCTTTCCAACCCCACTTTTCCACTTCCAAATTCGTTGCCTAAATGTTTAGATGAAATCTGAAATTACGAAGCACATAACTTCTCACACTTTTCTACAAGGCCCGAAGAGCGCACATAAATCCGTGACCACTTCACTTGTCAGTCGCAGTCGTTGTCGTCGCTGCAATTCCCCGTACATCGGAGACACTGGAAGGCGACTAAGGGAACGTTTCTGCGAGCACCTCCGCAGTATCTGTGGGTTTCCTTTCGCTGAACATTTCAACTCTGCCTCCCACTCTGTAGATGACATCATAGTCTGTGGCTTAAAACAGTGCACTGGCAGCAACATCGGTTGCAAGGATCAAGCTGGGCACGCTTAGACCAGACGGATTGAACATTAACTTTAGTTTCTTGTGAGGGTGTTTCTAGCGCACATTACACTTACGCGCGCTAAAACAATGGTTTTCATAATACAGCACACATTTGTAGCTGACCCGTAATAACGCGCTTGAGGTAAAAATGGCCACGCGCTCGAAGGTCATCCGCGCATTTTCTCTGTTACTTTTCCTCGCGCGCGTTCTTTCGCGTCACGAGTGACTGTTCGCCTTATCCAGATCGATGTAACCTCAAATGACACCAAATATTTTGTTTGGATTTAACGAAAAACTTTTACTAACAAGACACTGCATTCGCCTCCTTGTCAGATTCTGGTGGAAGCTGGTGTAATCTCAGGTAATGACATGACTGTGGAGGCGGCTCTGACCAAACTTTCTTATGTGCTGGGACATGACGACCTCGCGCTTGAAGAGAAGAAAGAGGTAAAACCCAACGAACTTGTGATTCACTTAGACTCTAAAAACAACGTGAATAACGTCTCTTCCCTTATTTCTCCTAGAGCAGGTGACACATGCGCTTAGTGAATGACGTCTAGAGTGTCAAGCAACGCTCTTTTCTCTCTCACTAAATAGAATTGAAAGAATTATTGCGTTATGAGTCATTCAAACCAAGGCTTACGACGCGTATCACATATGGGCCTTCTAAACATAGTTAGTAGAGGGGACCTGCAACTCACCATGAGTCTCACTTAAGCTTAGTGGTTGGTGCATACTATTCATGTATTGATTGTCTTGAATCGATCTTTCTCGTACATTATTGACAGAAAGACTGGCACAATATAGTTTAGTTAGCTGGGGCACCACTGCGAAACACGGAGAGCGAAAAGAAAGGAGAGAGACCCTTTCTTGCGGGGCTCTTCCTCCCTACTGTTTTTTTTGCTCGCGTTTTTAGCGCTGTGCCCCAACTAACTGAACGCTTGGAACAGACTGGGCATAGTAAGTTGATATGGGTGTAGTAGTCCTATCTGTACTCATCCAAATGCTGTTTTTAAACACTGCGCTAAAATTTTATTCTGTGATTTCAGATGATGAAGACGAATCTACGCGGTGAGTTAACATTGTACGACGACAAGATGCACCAGTTTTCGTTGCGCGATAATGAACTGATTGATGCGGTGGCCTCCCACTTCAAAGTTGGATCAACCGAGGTAAAAATAATTTCAGAATATACACAGGGTTTTAATAGTTAATAGTTAATCTACTTATCTACCTAACTACAATAAACATTAATAGCAACAATTCAAATAACAATAAAACTGCTTTTCATGGAGGCTGTGCCTAAAATTAAAAATTTACTTAAAATAGAAATACTCGCTAATTTAGCGATTACAAGAAAAGCATGTGACAGTAGGTCAAATGTGAAGGAGGTATACGGTCTTTTAAGAGTTGAAAGGATAGTGCCTGGTAACTTGTGGTATCCTTAACAGTCGGTCTCAAACTCGAATTCTCATTACTTATTCTCATACATTTCTCTTAATAATGGTCTTGAGAATTAATACGTACATCAAATCAAGACAATATCGCTTAGTAGGTAATTTTCTTTATACTGGTGATGCCTTATGCAGTTATCAGTTTTAACCTCTCTACAACGGCAACAGCCGCTAAAGCTTGTCCCAACTACCAACATAAGCTCTCCACAACGCCCAGCTAATCAACAACTGACGAACGGTGTCTACAAACCCTTTTTATTGGAAAAGGTCACCAAACTTGACCCGTATCCGCGCGTCAGGTATTTACATGCCACCCTAAGCATTTCTTTTAAGATAAAAATGTTCAACCCCAAGAGAAAAAAAAACGGTGTCATTTTACTCTCGTACCTCAGCATAACGGCAACCTCCCTACCTCTGTCCCCAAGGCGACCGTTGTATATTAGTCTCACTAAAGGAATAGACCCTTTTCATAAATGGCCGCCGATTTAAAATTCTTTTGTATGCATTTAAATTAGCCTTACTAACCTCGTTTCAGAGTAAAAATTCTTTTGAATTACCAACTTCAAAATGAGGTCAGTCAGTCTAATTGTAATACTTTCAAAAGAATTTACAATTGGCCGCCATTTATGAAAGTGGTCTATAGCCGCTTCACTTGTGACCAACAAGCTGTCTTCTCGTGTCACGCATTTCTTCATGACAGGAAGTGAGCTTCATCAAGCAAGCGTTATTTCCGGTTTTGATGTGTCACGCTGCAAGTAGAGGTGACATTGATGCTATGAAAGAGCTCTGCCGACAGGTAACTTTTGACCTTTCGTAAACTTAATTACAATACCCACATGTTTTGCGTAAAGCCTAGCTCTCCGACTTTGTAAATTCGTTTTTCGTTGCTGTTTTGTAGCTTCCTTTTGTTTTTTACAGGGTGGCGTCTTGAATAAAGCCACGAGTCACGATGGCCGTACACCACTTCATGTAGCATGCCTGGAAGGTCAGCTGCAAGTTATTCGTTATCTCCTAGTAAAAGGCGCTTCCCCGCACGTTATTGATAATCATGGGCAAACCCCTTTGCACGATGCTATTCGCAGTGCCAACGAAGAGGCTATTTTACTGCTCAGGGAGTTTGGAGCTCATTTAGGGCCTACCACCGTGGACACGGCCCTTAAAATGTGCTCCCTTGCCGCTGAAGAGAAGGTTGATCGATTGCGGGCGTGGCACTTAGCAGGGGTTGACTTCAATGTTGGTGATTACGACAAGAGGACGGCCCTTCATGTGGTTAGTGTGCTTATTTTAACTGGGTGGGAGGGGAGAGAAGTGGCCTTGTTTTGGTCAGAATCATCGTTAATGTCCCATTTCCCGCCAAAAATCCCGGGTAGGGTGGGTAAAGGCCTTATTTGCTTCTGAAACCTTGACATTCTGCTGTCTACAGTGCCTTAAATCACCAACTGAGTTTTCTTGTTGTTTTTCAGGCGGTTTGTCGAAATAATGTGAACACTGTGAAGTGTCTGTTGGAATGTGGTGCTGACTTGAACGCGCGTGACCTCTATGGACTCACTCCGCTGAAAAACGCGGAAATTTTTGAAAACAAAGAAATGATAGAGCTACTGCAATCTGCGATGGAAAAGAAAGCTGAAGCAAAGCACGAATGAGGATGGAGATACTATGCTTGCGAGCTTCATTGAAAAATGAGAGTCGACCAGAGTTAAGGGATAAACGAAAGCTGGGAAAGGGTTTGCTTTCTTTTTCTCTAATCAGCCGACATGAGCTCGTAGTTAACAAGTGGAATAAAAAACTTTACAAGCCTATGAAAGCCTGAGCAGGTTTAAATTCGTCGAGGAGAGCAGGACGGTCGATGAGAACACGTGAGTTGGCGAAAGTTTCAAATGTCGTCGACTAGGATTTCGTTTGATTCTGCTCTTATCGATTGTTTTGAATGTGAAGAAATGGCCCAAAAGAAAAAAAGTTAATACATTGCGGAATGGCAGTTAGATGTTCACCTTTTGTCACAAACTCTTTCCGAATTTTGTGACCGTTAGGACCTTATGGTTGTTTTTTCTTTTTTCTTGCTCTCTTCGAATTACAAGAGAAAAGAGAAGTCAAGGGTTAGCTTAAAGACGACAGAATGAAATCATCAAAGTCAAGATTATCTCTCAGTGCGTTCAGATCACAATGAACGCTTTTATTTTGAAGGTCACATTTTGTGACAATGCAGCATAAATGTGACCTAAAAAGGCTGAAAAGATGTCTCAAAGTTTTTGGTTTTGTTGTAACAGTTTTGAGGCAACTGTAAGCCTTTTTTATGTCACATGAAATTTTATGCTTATGAAGAGTCACTTCAGACTGAAGAAAAAGTAATTACAAATGAAGGATTTTAATGATTTTATGTAATATATTTCTTAATAGATCTATATTGTACGATCCAACTGTGCCTTCACAGAGATTATTTGTGTTTTATTTATGTTGCATTATAAGTTTTAAACTCTAGAAAGCAAACAAAATGAAAGTCCGTTCCTAGATGTTTCACATATTAAAGAAAAAAAGACTGTAAAATTTTTAACGAGGTCTTGATCTACTTATTTAAACAGTAATTTTGTCAGTATTGACTAATGTTACTTTAGGCCCTGGGTACCAGTATTTAACGCTTGAAAATTGTCCTTTACCAAGGGAGGAAGTGCCTTTTTTATTTGCCTCTCTCTATCAATAGCCTCGTGGACGGGGAGGTGGACGTAAAAGGGCAGTGTCCTAAGTACTGATTAGTTCAAACACGTTTAACGCTTAGATTTCAACATTTATTTCAAGAAAACTGTTTACAGAAAAACGTCATTTATTAAAGAAGATTATCTTATCAATTTATGAGTCCAGATTTAACACTTATAGTTCTAAAAGAGAGTGTTGTAAATCTTCTTTATCGTGTACAAGTAGAATTGGATTTTTAACTTTTGTCTACCTTTTAACATAATTAACCCACAATAACACACCGATTACTACAATCTAGACACAATAACACACCGATTACTACAATCTAGACAACTCTCCAAAAGGAATTCTATCTTAAGAAATTCTATCTTAAGGGGCCAACGTATTTCGTCTTCGATCGTCTTTCGAATTCTATCTTAAGGGGCCAACGTATTTCGTCTCAATGACGCGAAACTTGCACTATTATCGTCTAGAGAGCTTGTCTTTCTTATCACAGACATCACTCCTATTATTTGGTCAGTTGCACTGCGTGATAAGCACATGCCAGACACGTGGTATGTAAATACCAATTGGTACATGCCAAATTTGTCTTGTGGGCAAGTTGGCACATGCCAAACACGTGACGTGTTCGCTTAGGTCACAACACAGCTGAGCTAACCAGTTTGGTGTAGTCGAAACAGGTTTTGCAAACTATAAGCGTCGTGTACGACGCTTGGTGAGCAACAAGACAGAAGTCTGCACCCCTGAATGAACAACAAGATACTGTTTCAATAAAGCAACTATCAAGGTGCAGACGATGTCAATCTCTTACTGTACAGTTGGGTTCAACTTAAAAGATTGTGAAGTCATTTGGGTGCCTTATTGTATCAACCAGCTATGGAATTCAAGTCGGGTGTAAAGATTCTAATTGTTCTAAGCTTGGCTTCTTCAATCTACGGTCATGGCCGCATGATCGACCCGCCGAGCCGAAATTCAGCCTGGCGTTACGGCTTTCCCAACCCGCCCCACTACACGGATAACGAGCTCAACTGTGGGGGATTTAATGTCCAGTGGAAAACAAACGGAGGGAAGTGTGGAGTGTGCGGGGACCCGTACCACGAGAAAAACCAGCCGCACATTTACCCAGGGAAGTACGCCAATGGTATCATCACCAAGACTTACAGAGAGGGCCAAGAGATTGAAGTGTTGATCGAGATTACTTCCAATCACTTGGGGACGTTTTTCTTTAAGATCGGAGAGCTGGATACAGAGCCCATCACAGAGGAGAAACTAGTTTACCTGCTGAAGCAACCGAACGGTCAAGACAACTGGAAACTGCCAAGAGGTAAGAGGTATTAAAAACGCAGTGTCTTATCCACAGAAACCGGTGTTTTGTTGTTGTTGTTTTTTTTTCCATCTTGACGACAGAAGTCGACAAGCAAAAAGGCTTGGTGTTACCCAGACTCCAGTCGCACGATTACAATGCTCTATAAAGTACTGAAGCTCTTTGGCGGGATTAACTATTCAAATTCAATTTTGAGAACCCATATCCTTTTCTTCATAAGTAGAAGTTAGCTAGTTTATCCCTAGACAGCCGTTTTTCATCAGATCTTGGTTTGAATAAGATAGCAAAGTGACCCAATGTTGAAAGGAGTGACATTCTTACGCTAGTTTAATCGCGTGCTTCATGCTGCTGTTTCCATTTTAGGTTCAGGTAACGATGTTTTTAAAATCAAGCTCAAGTTACCCGCTGGCTTAACTTGCGCCCGCTGTGTTCTGCGTTGGTGGTGGAGGACTGGGAACAACTGGGGTTGCACTGGCATAGATTGTGGTTTGGGCGGGAATGCCAAGCAGGAGACGTTTGTCAACTGCGCTGACGTCAGAATCACGAAGAGTGACGGTAGCGTCCCACCGACGCGCTTCCCTCCACCGACCAAACGCCCGCCGACGACGCCCCCTTCCACAGATGCCCCAGACCCCAGTAAATGCAAAGCTACTGGTTCCTGGGAAGGAAACGCAACCATGGATGACTGGTGCAAGCGATCTTGTGGCAGCGGTTACTGCCCTAACAACATTTGCGCCTGCTAGGAAAGTTGCAAGTTGACCAGAGGTGTATTGCAGGCGCGAAATGCGTGTAACTCCTTCACGTTAAGAAAATTAAAAAAAGATTACCCCATGCAGTTTTTTTTCTTTCCTGACGAGTAACCGGAACGATTTCATTTAAGGTATCATGGTAGGTGGATTGGCTCTTACACTGACGCTTTGAAAGAAAAACCCATCAAACTATACATTTTCTGAAAGCTTAATAGTTATAGAATACAATCATATCTTTGAATTTTTCTAAAAGGACAATGTCGCTGTGATACTAAAAGAAATACCCGGAAACACTGCTTCGCCTAAATTGATTCGCTTCGGCGCGTGTATTATCGGAGCGGCGCGATTACCATCGGAAATATTTTCTCACACATCACCATCACAAATTAAACCGTGTCTGCGATTTTCCAGATGTGGTTTGGTTTTTTTAGAACCTCCTAAAGTTTGATATTGTCAATGCGGACTTTCCCCACACAAAAAAAGACCTCTTTGGGCCTCTGTCTCAGGGTCGACGAGAGCTCTGCGAGAAAGTTGCCAGTAAAACGAGAGCAAGATTTTGGAACCCAGCCACATACGAAAAACCGGAATGACTCGAACGACTATGAAAGTCATGTTTGTTTTCGCTCTTCATTCATTCATTCTCAGGAGCATAGGCCACGAACAGTCTTTCTTCATACCCTTCTGTACTGTGCATCCTTCTCTAGCTGATATCAGCTCTTGCCTGTGGACTTTTATCTCTGCTTCTAGCGAACGTCTTCAGGTGTTTCGTAGACAACCTCTCTTTCGCTTCCCTTGAGGATTCCACGTCAGTGCTTAGCATGAAGGCGTCCGCAGGGTGTGACCAAGCTATTTCCATTTCCTTCTCCGGATAGCTTCCTCCAATGACTCTATCTAACCATGTCAACTGTACAATCCTACGCAAACACTTGTTGATGAAAACCTGAAACTTCTTCGTTGATGCCTTTGTTGAGCTAATAAAAATGAATAATAAAAAATCCTGACAAGGCTGATCCGCCTCGATTAGTTTTACCATTAACGGGTCAGCCACTACCTGTAGTTATCAAAAATAAATGCTAATAAAGAGTCAAAATCTCCTAGTCTTTGAACCATAAAGTAAACCAGGCTTAATGTTGGAATTAAAGAGCCTCAGTTTGGTTTGCGTGGTGATGTTCCTTGCGCTCCAAATTTCATGGCAGCAAAGGTCGTGCTTGCATTTTGATTCTAATTTTGATTCTAATTTTGATGTCCGAGTTGTCGAGACAACTAAAATATTACACGCGCACAAGTGGCTCTCCCTTAAGGGTGACTGGATGTTCAGCTGCTGCGTTCGGCGGATTGTGCAATTGGAGCAAAATCTGGAGCAAAACGAGCATGGGATAATTAGCAAATCTTAGCAATGGAGCATAAATTCATAAAATTTAGTAAATATGGTGTATTTTCTATAAAAAAGAAATAAATTTAGGTAGCATGTTTTTGCAATACGTGTCGTTGAAGGCATTTTACAAACGGTTCCGAGATGCGAGCAGCTAATTTGGACAACTGACGGCCGAGATAAACTGCCATAAAACACAACAACAGTTTGTTTGTGTAACCGTCGGTAAGCTCCAAAGATCGTACTCACGGGTTAATTTCGCTACATTTAATACACAAGTCTTCATACCTTCCTTGCCTTAAGACTTTCGATGTGTAGTTCAGAAATATCACAATCTTTAACGAAAGAACCGAGGCGAAAATAGTACATTTACAAACTGCCGAGGTTCGACCTTGTTCGGAACAGCAAAACTCCTGTGCTCTTTATGTCACGTGACTCTAGATCGAGGGAACTGGCGCCTAGTGCGCAATACCGCTGTTCAACTCAATGCGGTAGCATTTACACTTTGAAAAACGTCATAATTTGGTGTCATTATTGCCCATTTGCGCGCCTCTATGTACGGAATCAACGTCATTTTGTGAGCATAATTTCGGAAATCAAGAGCATATAATTTGGGAATTCTGTCACAATTTTGGCATAATTTGGCAACATTTCGAGCACTGCCAGTAGCGTAATATGCCACTTTTGGGAGCACAATCCGCCAAGACCTTCTGTGGATGTTCAGCCCCAGCTGTGCGGAGTTGTTGTCCAGGTCTGATGTTTTCGCCTGCAAATGCCGTAAGTTATGTGAAAGGAGAGCCAAGTCATAGCATGAGGTCGTCCAGTTGTGTCAACAGTGTCTACTGGATTCCGCCTCTCTTGTTTGCTGTAGTCTTTCTTGTAACCCGGTCCAGAAGCCAGAAGAAACAGAAATTCGATTCGAGTTTTGAATGAAAGAAGCGTTAATGACGGTGGAAATTTGTGTCCTCTTTGGCTGGTGATTCTCAAATCGGTTGAGCTCCTCCCAGGGGTTTTAGGGAACAAGGGAACTGGAGCATTTATTTTCAGGGAACAGGTGATATTTTCAATTTATTTTCAGGGAACAAGGGAACTCTTAAGTAGATTGTTGGAAACAAGGGAACACCAATCTATTTTCAATAATATGTTTTTTTCCGAACCCCCAAAATGTAAAATCTATTACGTACTTGAGTGTCAGGCGAGATTATTTCGAAATGATTACTATTGCGAACTGCGCAAGGCATAACAAGCAGTATCACTAGTTTGGCGGACTATTTGAAGTATCTGCATCTGTTTGGAGAAACGTTTGGACTTCATGAAAAGAAAAGCACCTCGGTCACAGTATAGATCCCCTAGGCAGTCGAGAGACTAGAGCAAGTTTACTGCTTTGACAAAAAGTGTGTTGATACGGTTATGAGTCTTATTGGTACCACAGCTGTGACACAAGGCCCTCGAGGAACTGTTTCATCTGTTGTCATGGAAGATGAAAGAAGGATCCTGGACCGTTTTAATCCAAGCCTTACCACCAAATTTAGTATCAAAATTTAGTGTCAAAAACACATTTTCAGAATTGAGAAGTGGTGCCACTGAGATGTCCCTACAGCTTGAATTCGATTACAGATTCAGCAGGGCAATCAAGGAACGGTCGAAGAGGCAATGTTTTACACCATTTGCCTACTTCACAGCTCTCAATTCCTATTATCCACAGGTTTTCACCACCACACATTACAAGGATTCACCCAAGTTATGCCCTCCAAAGCTACACAAACTATCTGAAAAGCAAGTGAGTGAAATGAGGAACTGGAGAGCAATGTATGGTCATGTGTCCCCCAGAAAACAGTACGAAACATGACAACAAATGACAATCCGGGACTCTACCATAAATAAGTATGCCGCTGACTCTCCGATTGTACAGCCCCTAGATTTCACAGTCGGTGAAATGTGAGGTAGCAGCAATTCCCGTTCTGCATAGGGAAACAACAGAGACTTTTTCAAAGAAAGCTAGATGTTCTGTGTTAACTGAGCTGATTCCAGTGATACTCGTCAATTGTTCATAATGTCTTGTCTGCAAGATAATGTGAGTGTTGGCATGAAGAGGGTGAAGCTCAAGTGTTCATTCAAGATCCATCGATCCAGTGCTGTTCATGGAAGATGCAGAGAGATATGTTGCTATAACTACCATGCACATATCTTAGACCTTGAAGAAGATGATCTTATCCTTCTCCTTGATGTGCTTCACTATACCAATGAAGTCGTCACCGTCGCAGAGGCAGCTGAGACAGTTGAGGTGACAGAAACTGCAGCTAATGAAGTACAGCATGAGCGGATCTAAAGGACAAGAAAGTGGCGGCTCGAATGGGATTTTTTTTCTACTATAAATAGAAAGGTAAAACAACCAAACAAATATGGGTAACAATGATAAACATTTTTGGGATCAATGGAACGGCGCAAAAACAAGGCTTTTATTAATGTACCTTATTGTACCTTATCCTTACCTAGTCACTTGAAATATTATCTTAATTTTCAAAACTTTTCAGCATGTTAAACCACGGAAGGAAAATATTTATAATTATGACGTCAATCGTCCGTCTGTCCTCTACTAGATCATAGGCAAGAACCAATCAAAATCCGAGAATATCTTGGGCTATTCTGTAATTGTTAAATAGATAGTGAGAAGCTTAGCAGCATACGCCATGGGTCGTTTTTCTGGGTTTTTTGAAGTGTCTGAAGATGATTTAGATTAAACTTTTGAACTACTTGTAGATTTATACTAAAACAATTAGATTATTCGCTCTCGCTTTCTATGCGTGATAGTTGACTCAGGCTGCGCTCTAGTCAACTATCACGCGATGGAAATTACGAGCTCATAATCTAATTGTTAAATATATCACATAGATAGGAAGCGGAAAATATAAAAGAAATAAAGAGATATATACAATACAAAAACACTACTTTACATATATGTATTCAGTAAGCTGTGAAGATTAAAAGATCATTTCTACGAATCTCAACTGTATTTATTCATCTTTTTTCGTGCATGCATGTCTTCCTGTTGAGGTGAAGGTTCCAGAGGTACTTCAGAAGATAGTTTTTCAGTTCTCAGTTTTTTATTATTAGACACTATTTACAGAAAAAAAACAACAACTTAACGTAAGATGGTTTACAGTGATATTAGAAAAAAATAAATACAGATAGAAATTAACTAGAAGAGAAACAATATTTGATTGTGTACAGCGACGAAAGTAGCCAATGAGCTTTCGAGTTGGTCACTGTCATG
>Ga0126337_10001920_pt1 | contig 12955 bp, 7 predicted proteins | sample DipCmetagenome_FD_92527 | JGI IMG/M metagenome (GOLD analysis project Ga0126337, IMG submission 92527) | Coral microbial communities from La Bocana,Puerto Morelos, Mexico - Diploria C A metagenome | ecosystem: Host-associated > Invertebrates > Cnidaria > Coral | place: La Bocana,Puerto Morelos... | reverse complement strand
GGCACTGTGAGAGTTAAGTGTCTTGCCCAATAACACAACACAATGTCCCCGGCCAGGGCTCGAACCCGGACCACTCGATCCGGAGTCGAGCTCATTAACCATGAGGCCACCGCGCCTCCCACAGTCATAGTCATAGTCACTGATTTTTTTGGACACCGTCCAAGGGGAACAAGCTGCAATGAGGTTAGCTCTATGTCAAGCAGCAAACCCGAACAACGAGATCAGACCACAACACCGGGAACTACGTTCCCTACTCTTTGCGAAAGGTGTGTGGTTTCTTTAACGTCCCCTTCTATAACCATATAACAATGAAGATGCAGGAGACGAGGCCTACGATTTTTCGTCTTTGTCCGAGAAGACTAGAATGTCTATCCATTTGCAGATGTAAATACAAAGGCAGCACATCCTCCTCAGACAACGGAAATGACGGGTTCTATCTGTCGTCTTTTCTAGATAATGGATGGATTTCTAGAAGACTATAACGTCTCGAGCAAAGCTCCTATGGACTTGGTTTTGTTTAGATTCGCCATTGAACACGTGTCGAGGATCTGTCGAGTCCTCCGCCAGCCTAATGGACACGCGCTGTTAGTAGGTATGACCAAGTCAGTTTGATGTTAATAACTAATCAGTCATCTCTCTCGTCATGTTCTCAAATCCAACACTCGTTTTCTGCCCCACCGCTATAGGAACATTGCAAGGCTTCCACCCCGCGTTGTTTCTGTCAGTCCTTTCCCAACTATTCAGTTTCCTGTCCCTCTTGCGCCCATCGACCCTCTGGAGTCCACTCAATGTCCACTCCAATGTCTTCAAGGGTAGTAACTACGTATTTAGGTTTCTTTATATTCAGATAGGGTATTTACCAATCATGTGATGATGTTTTTAGGTATTGGTGGGTCTGGTCGAGCAAGTGCTACGAAGCTGGCGGCTTTTATGTCAGATTATGAACTCTTCCAAATTGAAATCACCAAGACGTACACATTCACAGACTGGAGGGAAGATGTGAAGAGGATGCTACGGAAAGCGGGCTTTGATGGAGTGTCTACAGTGTTCCTGTTTGGTGATCATCAGCTTAAAGTAAGCATTTAAGGGTAAAGTTATTGTCAATCCTACTGGCCGCGTATCCCCGGCTTCCGTAGCATGAATCTCCTACAGAATATTTCTTCCCCCCCCGCCCCTCCTGCCGGTATGTTAATCCATTGCAGGGTTACCTGCGTCATCAAATTCACCACTCCTCAAGTTCCACAACAATAAGCAGTGAAAAAACTCTCCTGGAAGAGGAATGAAAGAAAAAATTTTTCAAGAGTACTTGAATAAACAGTTATCGACTTGCGAACAATCGTGCATAGGAAATGACCAGAGAAGAGCAACATGCATGGTGTTTTCTGGCCCAAAAAGGGGTTACTCCTTGTCCGTTGATGTAACATGGGGTGTATGTAGAATTAGTGAAGTATTTTCCTCTGACTATGTAGGATGAAGCGTTTCTAGAAGACATCAATATGATCTTGAACACGGGTGATGTACCTAACATTTACGAGTCAGACGAAAAAGCTGAAATCACAGAGCAGGTAAATAAAAGTGATAACTACTGTGATTTTTCAATGAGATCTTGAAGCATAAACACCTGCTTGCTTTACAACGAGAGAAAACAATTATTAACCAGCGGACAATAATTTCATTCCAAACCTTTATGTGTTGACGTAGAAACGTCACTAATCGTAAAATACTTAGTAAGCTATAAACTAGAAACAGCCAATTCTGAAATCTGAAGTTTTGAGCGCCAGTCCCATTATGATTTAATGGTAATTATAATGATAACGATGACGATGACGAGCACAGTGACGATGAGGAAATAAAGTGCAAACTCTCCAAAACATTAGTTTTTCAAATTCGCTGTGGAGGCTAATTTATCTTTCTTAACTTTAAGTTTATCACAACATTACTAATCATTCTGATCAATAATGATTTCTTAAAACATAAGCAGGCGATTATTAACGTTAAAAGCCGACGTTTCCATCGAGTTCGTTTGCACGTTTAAAAAAATTAAACCATCTCTAAACGCGCAAACGGACTCGCTTCGCGCAAAGCTATTCACTTGAAGAACTTGTGATCCTTTGTTATGATACTAATTTGTAGAGACTGTGTAGAAAGCAAATCTTCGCATTATTTATTCACTTTGCCTTCAGAATGGTGTCACGATGACGCCGAAACGTCGGCTTTTAACGTTAATAATTGCCTGATTACCAATCATAAAAGCTAAAATGGATGTTTAATTCTAACAGTCTACTTCTTAAAGCTGTTTCTACTTTTTTGTCTGCGTCAAGTGATGCTTTTGAACCACTACTTTGAAGTTTGTAAACTGTTGTGTTGTTCTCTTGACTAACCAGATGCAAAATATTGTTCAAGAGAGAAACCTGAAAGTTGATTCGAGTCCATTGGCAATGTATAACTTCTTCGTTGAGCGTGTTCGCCGTAACCTGCACGTGGTGTTATGTATGAGTCCTATAGGAGACGCCTTCAGGAACAGACTGAGGATGTTCCCATCGCTTATCAACTGCTGTACTATTGACTGGTTTCAGGTAAGAAACCGCGAGTGTAGCTCTCATAAAAAAGGTGCTCTTCGGATGTCTTGAAATGAGCCTCTAAGAGGTATCAAGATCCTGTTTCGCGGGCGTGGCTTGAAAGTTCTTTCACCCCCAGGTGGTACCAATTCTAAAACTGGCGCTCATAATAATCAATAGCGATGAAGACGATTGCTCTGAATACCTTCTACTCGTAAAGTTGATTGTTGAATATCTCCTGTAATATCTTTTCCTCCTAGATCGTTTAAGGCCGAACACTCTACGAGGCACCAAACCCGTTTTTTTTTACCCCTGAAAGGTGCGACGAGCTCTCGAGTGCTTCTTATATAGAAGTCTCCCCCCCCCCGCTCCCCCTCCGGGTTAGAATAGCTTGGCGACTGATGTGCAGTTATAACGTTAGCCTAATCAGTTCCATTGTTAATGAAACAATAGAAATCGAGATGATGACTTTTTCAGGAAAGTTTTCTTGAAAATTTCAAGGTCAATCGCGTAACCCGGCGATAGACGTGATATTTCATTTGAGCTGTGTTTGTATTTTCCGATTTCCATGTTTATGAACTGATCGGATGCGAGTGGATAACAGAGGCAATCCTTCTGCCGAATAGTAAATTTGGAATTCAGACGTTAATCAAATTATAGCTTGTGATTGTAGTCTGGAACTCAATGCAACGCTTCGTGAAATTATCCCTTTGTAAATTGCACATGGGTACTCGTGATCATTGGACAAGAGTGTAACAGTGTCTTTCTGTGTAGCACAGAGCTAGGGCATTATCTCCATAACCCAAAAGTCACTGACAGTTGTTGTGGAATTATGTTCTCCTAAATGAAATTGTTTCCTTTCTTAGAATGCCCAGGAATTTCCTATTTGCCTATCAAAACATTTTTCGTTCTGTAGTTTTGATACCGCATGGATGGTTATTCCGCTACAAAAAGATAAATCATTTCCCGCAAAACAAATGGGTCATCATTGTAAAGGAAGTTAAGTCTTTGTTGGGCCAAGTTTCACACCTTACCGTAGCTTATCCCGGTTCCTGCAGCAAGTGACTTGGAGTCTTTCTGCTCCACAGAACACATTTACCATTGTAAACCACTTTATTTTCGTGCAGGGTGTATTTTATCGTCGTGTAACTTTTTTCTCTTTCGTTTTTCAGGCGTGGCCCGAAGACGCCTTGGAGATGGTCGCCAATAAGTTCTTAGACGACGTTGAAATGTCTCGTGAAGTTAGGGGAGAATGCGTGTCATTGTGTAAACACTTTCATCAGAGTGTGCGAGGAATATCAGAGAGGTAAACACTAATCATGATCTAATACACTCTCGGAGCACGGTTGTCTTAACTAGTTCCCTTGGTTACTTCGTTTGCTGACGCTGAGTCGTGTAAGCTTATCCATTCACAAATTGGCGATTGACAGGTCTTATAGCTCAGTTGTTCGAGAAGATAGCGTGGAGAGCTGAAGGACAAATGTTTTTTATCAGCACGAAGTTTATGTTGTCAGTTGCTTTTGGCTTGTTCTCACCCTTCACTAAACGAGAATAAAAGCGCTCGTTTTAGCATTTACAACTTGATGATGTTAAGGAAAGTTCGATAAATTAATACGTGCCAAAGAGGGGAACGTTCGACTCTCGGTTCACGTCCGTCTCTCTAAAACGTCTATGCTTAAGCTCCGTACTACTTTCGTCAAATGTACTCTAAACGACCAAAACTAGTGTGGGTTCTCCTTGCGTGTAGCGCTTGGAAGTTCTTAAAGAGTAAGGAAAAAGTCAATATTATTCAACGCTACTTGTGTAAGTACTGTTTACTTACATTGATGGTATATCCCGTTACATTTTCCCTAAATTTCTAAGGGACACAAATTGTTATTGCTTACTCAGATCTGAAGCATTTATGTCATTTACTTGACTTGTATGGAAAAGGCCTGTTGACTAACACTGCCTTTGTTTCAGATATTACGCTGTCCTTCGTCGGCGTAATTACGTCACTCCCACGTCCTATCTCGAGCTCATAAAGACGTTCAAGTCACTTCTTGGAAAGAAGCGATTGCAGATATTGACTCTGAAGACAAGGTACCTGAAAGGTCTGGAAAAACTAGACTTCGCCTCGTCACAGGTAAATAATACAACATGGAAATAAAATGCTAAGTAAAATACAATACCAAAGAACGTGAATGGCAGCGAGGTCCTCACAAGTTCACGGCATTGCCTGGTGATAAATTTCAAGCACGGGGGAATCAACCAATCAAACATGATCTACGGATTAAACAAAACAGAGTGACAAGATAGCCAAAATGCAAAGAGTTACAGAGAGACAGAGCTAAGAAAATAAAGAAAACAGTGACTTTGAGATGAAATATCATTCTAATCACAATTAAGCTTCCACGAAGTTATGATTTATAGAATTCTGAGTAATCCCTCAGTTTAAGCATAAACCACGTCTAAACTATCGTGTGAACTTCATTTTAATTATCGGAGGCAAGTCTTTCAAGAAAAGTAATGATTAGAAGGGAGCAGTAACGAGTATCTAATGATTGACAATAATAACAGTAATGCAAAGCAATATGCACACATTCTCAGTCAATGAGATCTTTAACTTACAAATAAGATCAAAGCAAGGACTACAGCAACAAAGAAGTGGTTGTACGTTACTTGTGTATCGTGTGGAGGCATTGTGGCCGAGTGGTGAGGGCCTCGGGTCCAAGTCCCGCTCTGACCACTTAGCTGGAGTTGTTTCTCGGTAGACCCTAGTCCTACTCCTAAGTCATGCTTGTAAATACCAACTGATCTGCTTCAAGCAAGCTTGGAATTTTAAGCCTATTATTTTTAGTCGATATATTTGTTTCTTTCAGTTCAAGTGGCATGCATCGGTGTAAACTAGCTAGGTGTAGCTAAGCGTAGTGACCACTATAAACAACAACATTTAAGCACTTTTTTGTTTTTTCATCCTTGTGACGAGGAGATTGGTTTCTCCCTTATGAGAGTTATCATTCTTTTAATTCACCTTGAACTGACAAGTCAGTTTAAAGAGAAATCAAAACTCTAACCGGTGGTTGCTGTTAATTGACAGGTGTCGATCATGCAGCAAGAGTTAAGGGAGCTGCAGCCAGAGTTGATAGAGACCAGTAAAGAGACAGAGCAGTTGATCAAGATTATAGCTGATGAGACACTGGAGGTGGAGGATAAGAAACGGGTAAACTGCACCACTCAAAATCATGAGATTAGAAATATACCGATAGTCATTAGCAAATGCTTTGGTGTTGAGGCCCGTAATCGGCTTGCAGGCATTCCCGAAGAATGTTGCGACAGAATTAGCCAATCAGTGTGCGCGTCATGTCGGCGACAAACGCAAACTATAAAATAAAATCTGGTAACTTGTGACCATCGCCTAAGCTTGCCCAAGGACTGCAGAACAAGAGTGACGTACAGCACTTGACTAGAACAAGGATTTTTTTTTTCTAAAAACTGGAAGTAAAATATGCTCCTGTTATTCCCACGCAAACTGTTGATGTATTTTTACGATTTCATAATGTGCGAGCTTGGGTTGTCTGTAGTAGAATTACGTTATACTGATTAAGCGTGTTTAAGTATCAGTCAACACATTGGACGTTCTTATGAATGTTTATTTCCGAGTGAACTGAATGCGCTGAACTGAATGCATCTTGTTAAATTCAGGTTGTGCAAGCTGATGAAGCTGCAGCCAACACGGCAGCTCAAGAGGCACAAGCTATCAAGGTATAACTTCCATCACACTGCATCTCAGAAAACCGAACATAACCAGACTTTGTAGAATAATATTTGGAAGATGACGGGGCAGCCTTCAAACGAGAAGAATGGGTGGGGTGAAAACTCAAACTTCAAAAGGTGCAGCTAAGTTTGACTGGGATTCTATAGTTTGGGCTGAGTTCTCCTCTTCATAAACATTTGTAATATCTGTCAAGATGCATTGTGTATTTAAATTGGTGATCAGTTCTGCTTGTCCTCGATCAATTTAGGATGAGTGTGAGGATCAGCTGGCCGTTGCAATGCCAGCATTAAATGCAGCGGTATCGGCGTTGGACACCCTTAAGCAGCAGGACATTTCACTGGTCAAAGCCATGACAAATCCCCCAGCTGGTGTGCGCATGGTCATGGAAGCTATCTGTATATTAAAAGTAAGTCACTTATGGAAAATTAGCTTTAGTTGTCAAGTTTTTGTCTTTTCTAGAATTCCGCGAGGAAAAGAATAAGTTGTCATATCAGATTCAGCTGTTCTCACTGAAAAGTTGTTATTTCAACATGGCGGTTCGAGTCAAGTAATCTGAACTGATCACTGGAACTTTAATTCAAACAAAATCTTCAGAAAGAGAATTTGTAAGTCACGAAAGGAAAGCCACAACAAATAAGAACGCTTTAAGAACGAGCCATAAGGGAAAGAAGTTTTTATTGTTTAAATGGTGTTAATGTACATGTAACGTCTGTGATGTGATTTATTTTTTAGTATTTCGAGGAGTGTAGAGAAATGGGTACAAAGATGAACACAAGATTTAGAAAGATCAGGCAGTGAGGCAGGTTTAACGTGAGATAGATAGCTAAATTGTCAGTATGTCGTGTAATCTCTTTTTGTTTTACAAATCACATAACTTTCGGTTGACCGGTCAGTAATTCTATAGTGACACGCAGAAGGGTAGTGAACAAATGACTGGTTCCTGGGGCGTAGATTCAGACTGAGTTGTGAGTTGTTAGTTCGATCCTGCCACACGATCACTTAGGGTGGTGTTCTTGAGCAGGGCGCTATTTTCAAAGTGCATCTGGCCAACTAGGTGAAGGTACAGATGAGCATTGGCTCATTGTTTGGGCAGATTGACCAATATTTTGATGAACAAATATTCTTATTGGTTATCTTTGGAAGGGTTGCCTCCCGGGGGTTGCCTCCAATACTGGGAATGTAGCAAAAATGCTGCTCATAGAGATCAGAGGTTCACCTTCAACTTTATTTATTGTGTTCTATTTATAGATTGTACATTAGTCAGTATTATAAATATAGAAGGAGAAATATCTGCTACATATGGTTAGGGAAAGACTAAAAACACTCAGAAACTGAATCATGGTGCTAAGTTCCATTGTCTTCCGAGACAGACGGATCCAACAACAGCAAAAAATATGTGCTTGGTAACCTGAGTAGCCACTGTCGTTTGAGATGGTTACCACCATGTTGAGCTTGATGCTGTAGAACAAAAGTACATTACAGAAGAATGCCTTATACATTTCCACATAGCCTGGTCATGACTAAGTCGTTTGGTTGTTATTGGCTTTTTGGTTTGGTTTCTCATCGTATTTTTTTGTCCCTGTCCGTGTTTGTTTGTAGGGCGTGAAGCCAGAGAAGAAAATGGTTGACGGCAAACCTGTGGACGACTATTGGGCGTCTTCGAAAAAGGTGCAGTAGGTCATGAAATAATATCAAACACGAATGAACCCGTCTGACCACATTCCCAAACACCATACCTACACACATACAACCTACACCATACATACGACGTACAAAATTTCAAAGCTAACAAGCTTGTCAGGTCGTGTACTAAGTAAAAAGATACAAATGAAGAAAAAGTAAAAAGTGACCGTGAAGAGAGTTAAAGATACGTAGTGGAAATGTGGTCCAATACGGTCCTTCGTGTTTGAATATATCTTCTCAATCGAAACTAAACCTAATGAGAAAACAGAGTGATAAAATCGTAAAATCTATTTTAATTGAGATCAGATTTCCAAACACCGTTACGGTCATGTTTTGAACGTGATGAATTATTAACGAGGTTGAGAATTTTTGTATCTCTTATTCCATATTCGATCTAGTCTGCTTTGTTAAAGTCGAGGCCATCATCTAGTATATGACAAACATCCCCAAGGAATGGGGATAGGTGAGCTGGATGAGGGAAAGTGGGATTTATTTTCAAGCGTTTATCGTTTTGTGTTGATCAATTGTTTTCAATTAACATTTTAGATTATTTTTTTGTAGGTTCTTGGTGACTTGAAATTCCTGGAAAGCCTCAAGTTATTTGGCAAGGAAAACATTCCTGTTGCGATAATTCGTAAGATTCGTGAAAAGTACGTCACAAATCCTGACTTTCACCCGTCACTCATTAAAAACGTGTCCTCCGCCTGCGAGGGACTCTGCTCCTGGGTACGAGCTATTGAGGTTTACGACAGGGTTGCCAAGGTAACACGGATAACCTTTATACAATTGGTATTTCATAAGATAAGTAGTTAAACGCCTATCTGGCCTTTCTAAGTTACGACTCGAGTTTTAGCCTTCTTTCAGGAACTGTTTTGTTTGCACAGCTCGTCGCTCCAAAGCGTAAACGTCTGGCCGAGGCGGAATCGCTTCTTGCTCAGCAGATGTCACATTTGAACGAAAAACGAGGAGAACTAAAAGAAGTGATGGACAAATTGCAGAACTTAAACGACGACTACAGATCCAAAGTCAACAAGAAGAGGGTGAGAGTGATAACATTAAATTACTCCTTAAAATATCGATACAGGGTGAAGAGTATAGAGGAATTCACGAACATGAATACATAAACATATAGTACCACGAAATTTTGGCCAGTTGTCACTGACAGGGTAAGACAAGAGTTACTTTTCAATATATATTCAATATTTAGTATAAATCTACCAGTGTTCTATCACGAAGGCCGTTCTCTGATTGGTTACGATACTGACCATCTGTTCTGTAATAGATAGCAAAAATAGCGTAGCAGTGTGCCCGCTGTACCACGGCCGCTTCTTGGCGTTTTTTGAAGTGTCTGTGAAGAGATTTGGATAATGTTTTAAACGACTAGTAGATTTATTCTAAAATAATTGGATTATTCGATCTCGATTTCTATGCGTGATAGTTGACTCGAGCAGCGCCCTCGTCAACTGTTGTGCGATAGAAATCTCGAGTTCATAATCTAATGAATATTCCTTTTCAATAGCTTGACTGTTAACTATTGTCCTCTGCGTACTTTCCAAACTTGGCCAAAGACGAGCAGCAAACGCCGAGCTCGGAAAGCGAAATAAAAATGTTTCGGGGTCGCACTTTTGCCCATTAGCCTGTCGTTTTTGATTGACATGCAATTTTGAAATTTATGCTTTTGATTGGCTCTACGACATGTGCACAAGGAAAAAGTTCCTCCTTTAAATTTGGCGAACTGCAAGTAATATAAGTTATTTCCGCCGGGACTACCCACAACCGTGAAGGACTTCAAAAACGGGTGTACAACAAGCAAACAAATGAAACGTTTTCATCATTATCGCCTTTTATATTCCATAATATTATTTATTAATTACAGCAAGTTACACAGGGTAACGAGACATCCAAAAAAACCACCAGACTTATAGGTGTGGCCTACTCGATTGTCATTGTGGTTGTAAGTACAAACTCTGCGTTGTCTTCTCAGGAACTGGAACGCAATATAGCCTTGTGTTCCCAGAAGCTCTTGCGAGCAGAAAAACTGATCAGTGGACTGGGAGGAGAAAGATCCAGATGGACTCAGGTCTGTAGCGAGACAACTTGAAATTACTTCACCCGCTGCTTTCATGTTTGTTTCTAGATGTTGAACTTGCGAAAATAACACGTGGAAGAAACCAGTCTTAATATAAAATCCCGTCCAAACTGCGCCGGGAGAATTTGAAAACGGGGTTTTATTTTTCCCGATAGGCCTTCCAAGGACACTAATCCTTCACTAAAAGGAAGCTTTTCGAAAACGTTTTTCAAAATGGGAGAATTCGAAAACGCAGCTTTATTTCTCCGGCTAGGCCTACCGTTCACACTAATCCATCAGGAAAACGGAGCTTTTCGAAAACGTTCTTCAGACCCGAGGAATTAGACAACGGCAGCTTTTTGTTCAGCTTTTCGTAACCGGTGAGGTTACGATAATCATAATAATCCTCTGACCCGAGGTTTGCTCAAACTCAACTCCAAAATGACTGGTGGTTGTTGCGTTTTTGAATTTTTCCCACGTAGCGGAGACAGAAAACATTGATGTGTTTTCGGAGTGAAAGCTTCGTTTTAAAACTCCTGGTAGTGGGGAAGGGGCCTCACTCTCCTAGAATACTGTTTACTAGTCATGAGGCCAAGGAAAGAAAAAGTACGAACAAGTTCTTGTGTTTTCATCTCATCCATTTTAATCGTGCTTAGACCGGAAAATCCGGCTGTGCTCACATCTAGTTTGCCCACTGTTCAAAGGAGATATAGCTTTGTTAGACCTAGTTCACACTCGCGGCATAACGACATAAGAGGGTCGTTATATTTGCAGTGTGAACATCCTGACAAAATGACATAAGAGCAACTGAACATAACTACATAAGGAAAAAAACACTTATTTTTTTCTTTTGTCTTTATGTGATGTTCAGTGTCTTTATGTCGATGTTTACATTACCGACAGAAGCGATCATGTGGATATGTCGCCAGTGTTAACCAGGCCTTACTGTCATTTGTAGGTTGCCCATGAGCTTGGCGAGACTTACAACAACATTGTTGGTGACGTGTTGTTGTCAGGAGGTATCGTAGCGTACCTTGGACCGTTCACGATGGAGTTTAGACAGGTAACTTTGTGTTATCAATAATATTCAGGAGGCGTGTCTAGCTAACTTAACTGGAAAAAATCCCCTTGCAAATCAATGTTTTTGGGTACTCGTACTGCTTGCACATAGATTATTTGAAACCCGTTTGCCATACTTCTCTGAAAAAAATGTATTACGAGATAACTTCACGTTTTCCTCGTTGCAATATTGGAGAGAACTCATAACGACGGCCTTTTTTTTTCTTCCAAATATCCCTTCGAGACTCAGTAACTAGCTCTACGACATTCGTAGGATGTATCGGCCAAACTGAGTGCTAATACGTAAAACGCTGTGACTGCACTTGTTGCGAAGCTCAGTACTGGGTCTTAAAGTAAGCGCTTTCGTGACAGTGTGTGTTTGAGTGAATTCAGCCGTTTATCTGTATCGCTGATATAAGCATTACTGGGTGATCTTTTCAGGAATGTATCAAGGAATGGTGGAACTTGTGCCGAGAGAAAAACGTACCAGTGTCCGATAACTTTTCACTCGCTGCGACTCTTGGTGATCCGTTATCAACACGAGCCTGGCATATTGCTGGACTGCCGGTCGACAAGTAAGAATCTTACAGAAAATAAAGTCTATAGCTAGCTTGAGTCAAAAGGGAATGTCAAAGTATGGTCTCTACATTTTTCACTTTCATTATCACGAACTGACTGTTTGGATATTCTACTTTACTGTACTCGCCAAATTCGCCATAAGCTAATCAGAAGCCGTGTCTTCTGTTCTGATATCCTGTGATATCAAGTCACCCACCTTGGGCCATTTGTTCAAAGGGCGGATTACCCTATCCACCAGATGAATCACTATTCAGTGGATAGGTGTTCACAAAACAAACCATGCTATCCACCGGATAGTGATAGTGATTGTATAGTGGATAGCTTTATCTGCTCTTTGAACAACCTGGCCCTGTTATGGCAACGATGCCATGGTTATTTGACCGAATTTGATACGGTAAATACCTAAATGAATTTTTTTTGGTAAGCTTCGACAACATAACAAGGTCGCAAGGTCGCTTGGTCTCGCCATGGATCGTCCAAATTCGCCTGATATGCCGCCGAAGCGTACGATTGGGATTTAAAATTTTAATCTTAATCGCTTATCTTGTTTCCCTTTCAGTTTCTCACTTGATAACGCCATAATCGTGACAAATTCTCATCGGTGGCCTTTGATGATCGACCCTCAAGGACAAGCGAACAAGTGGATCAAAAACATGGAGAAGCCAAACAAACTACAGGTTAGAAAACGAACTCCGCAACGTGTTTATCAATCTTGTTAAGGTGGCCGAATATAGTTTTCGCGCGCGCTTTTGCTGATGTGATTCAGCGCGCACACAAGGATTGCAAAAACAAACATGTCGTCAATAGAGCGATCATTTTATTTATTCAAAAGCCGCACTATCTGCGCTATTTTTCTCTATTATTGAACGCAGTGTATGGATGCCTTTATTCTGTTATTTTTAAGATATGTTAGGAAAGGTAACGACGCAAACAACCCAGAAATTCTTAGCTTTTCTTTGTTGCCGAAAGAACCCAGTTAAATGCAGCGCATGCGCAGTTGCTCCAAAAATTGAGACCGATTGCTTTTGCAGAAACCTGTCGATTTCTAACGATCCAGTCGTTAGAATTTCAAGAAATTTGGCAAAACAATAGTTCAGAAACCACGTAAATGATCTATCGCAAAAAAAACTGAATTTTGACATAGGGAATTTTTAACAAACAGTGAAAACGATTTATGAAGAATTACGAAAATCGCCTATGTCAAAATTTTATTAAAACAGTGTTGACAGAAGGGATTTAATGTCAATTCGT
>Ga0126337_10001919_pt1 | contig 12956 bp, 7 predicted proteins | sample DipCmetagenome_FD_92527 | JGI IMG/M metagenome (GOLD analysis project Ga0126337, IMG submission 92527) | Coral microbial communities from La Bocana,Puerto Morelos, Mexico - Diploria C A metagenome | ecosystem: Host-associated > Invertebrates > Cnidaria > Coral | place: La Bocana,Puerto Morelos... | reverse complement strand
TTTGGTCAGGTCATAAATAGGGTAGGGAAAATCACAGATTTTGGTCATAAATAGGGTAAGGGTTTTCGGAAGTGGGCCGCACACCCCTACCAAATTTTTCTGGGAGTACCCCCCCCCCCCGGGCCTAAACCATCGGCCCTTGGTGCTTTTTCGGGATCTCACAGCGGCGATTTCTAATGCCCAATGCGGTGAAAATGTAAGCAACCGCTACCTTTCACAAAATTGTTTGCCACGAAAGTTGTTTGCAGAATCTGTCTCAACGCAAAAATCTTTGCGTGGTATCAAAAGGGCGCTGTTCTCTCTCTTTCTTTTTCGGCATTTCGTTTAGCCTAACATGACAAGTATTTTATTTTACTTTCTCTTTCCATTTGATATTTACTTTAAAGAATGTGAGAATGAAAATGTTACCAGGAGCCATAATCGAGGACTGAAACCGTTAGCGCGCGCCATCTCTTACTAGAGCCTATGATATGGGACAATTTTGCTATTTGCGACATCGCGCGTGGTACACGCGAACTAACGCTAATGCGTACAGCTTGTGCGAGCAGATATTATGCATTCACAGCGCGTAATTGTAGTCTTGTTTTAAACCCTAGAAAACCCATGTTTTCCTTTAGCTTAGAGAATGAAAATTCATTTAAGCGTCCTGGTTCTTTTCCTGCCCTATTCCCTGCCATCGCTATCTCGCAACACTCGCCATTTGATCATTCAACATGACAGCATGCACGCGAGAACCCACGATATGTGCGTGGATTCGCAGGGTGGCGCAAATATTTTGAAATTTAGCACATTTGTCCCGTATCATAGAATCCCAAGACACCTGATTTATGGATCCTGGTGTTACCTTCATATCAGAGTTTAGTAATATATCTGACAAGTGCAGAGCAAAGGATATTTTAGGCTAGTTGGAATTTATGAGTTATGATACTGTAGGCATGATTGTATTATAATTCTTTACATCCAACTTAGTAAGCGTGTTATTATGACACGTAAGGCAAAAGCAATGTGCTTTGTACCTAATAATGACAATAAAAAATGTGGAAAAACGAAAGCTTGGCAATATGAGCTTAAAAATAAATCTTGCTTGGGTACTTCTACTTCTAAGGCTAACTTGTGAATTGTAGTAAACAAAATTGAGTTCCAGGTCGAGTTGAAAATCGAGTCGGTAAGACTAGAGGCTTTTTGACAGTAAGCAGGTTAAACTGCGTACCTTTCAGTCGGGCTAATCTGAGCTTTAACCAGTTTAACCGAAACGCTATTTAGGCTCAGCTAGAAGTCCAACTAGTACTCAAACGACTACCTGGTGGTTGTCACGTACTCAAGAGTGAGCTCCTAGTTGTGTTACGGCCACGTGTCAAAACAACATTGTGAAAGCTAAACGTGCTAACTGGTATGGTTCAAAGTTCGCTGCCATGTTCTTCCCAAGAAAACCACTTCTTCTTGTGGGTTTAGCCATGTGTAGGTTTCGTGGTGCTTTGTAAGTACTTTGCGCATTGCATTTTCTTTTTGTCGGATTAGCTCAATTTATTTAACGAGAAATATTCATAGTGATGTATTCCATGACAGGGTGCACGAAATATTGTTTGATCAAACTGTACCCTCACAGAAAGTACTATGAAATAATTTAAGTTGTTGTATACATGAGTATATGATTTCTAGTAAGAAATCCGTAAAGAAAAAGGACCGCATCAAATATTTTAAAGAAATTGTGGAAGTGGATATAAATTTCAACTAAAGCATCGAAAACAAAAAACTATCGTTGAAGCATGAAGCAGTTATCAAGAAAAGAATCTCTAAGAAAAAAAACGTTATTTGCATTGTGTTAAACTTGAGTATCTATATCATTTTAAATATTCACGAAATCTAGATTTAATGCGTTTCTTTTTAACTCTGAAGTAATTTAAACGCGTTGCTTCTGTTTCAATAGCGTGACATATAGTAACGCAATCGCTTCCATAGAAACAAGTTGATAGCATGTGGGTATGCGCTCTCTTGTCTTACTCTTAGAAACATTTTTCAGTGGTAAAAGCTCTCGTTTAACTCATGCGATGGGAGTCTCTACTGAGCACCATGTTAAAGAAGGAATTTCTGGATGATCCTACTGTTTCGAGAATTCTGTGAAATGCCTCTACTCTGGGCTCCCCTTCAAGCTTTCTGTCACTTTGTGCTTAATACCAGCCACAGGATCCGTAACATGAATTCCTCCCAACAAAAGTTTGAAAAACATTTTGGATTTTACGTTGTAGGTACATGTCCATAACTTTGGAAATTAGTTATAAGCACATCTAGTTGCAAATATTTTAAATACGTATTTGGCTGTTTTGAAATGTAACGTTGTACCCTTGTGGTTTGTTCTGTGGTCGACTAAATCAAGTGGGATCGCAATAAAGCGTGACGGTCAACATCTGAGCATGTGCAAAGTGAAGAGGAACGTAATTCCAGAGCAGACCCGCCGTAGCAGTTCTGCTTGTGCGTGGTAACTTACTTTAGGCTTGGGTTGATCAACAATTGCAGGTGAGACAAATCCCCATGAACATAGTTAATATATTGCGGACTTGTTTAGCGAAGGGACAGTAGTTTTAACTGTAAATCTCCCCAACCCTGTTGTTTAAAAGTTTCCGTATGTGCACAGTTTTAAGGAGACAAAGATTTTAAAGATATAATTTGGCTGGTGTTCAAGTTGATTTATCTACCCATGTTAGGCTGAACGAAAAATCCCGTTATCAGCAGTTATGATATTTTGTTCTTGCTGATGCCGGACAGAGGTCTTTAAACGTCTTGCTGTCGGTAGTGGATAAATAGCTTTGCCAACTGAGTACGAATGTAATCGTTCGAAAAACTACGAGAACAGTAGTTTTGTAAATTGGGCGTCAAAAATTGCAAGTAACTGACTTTGTTACTTAGAAAGCGAGTATATTTATTTTGAGTAACTTTGACGAACTCAACTGAGAGAGAAGACCGGAAAGTGTTATATCTATTACAAAAAAACTTTATCTCCTCACCTGGTTGAACTATTTACTGCATGTTGTATTTAGTGTATTGGCTTCAAAACAGCGTCGTCGCGTGACGCAGCAAATATAATATATAGTGACGTGAAACTGCCCGTGGGGTCCTTTGTCAATGGAACGTAAGAAAGAACTGAAAGCTCACTATATTACAACTTTGGTGACAAACGTAATAGCAAAAAGTAATGAAAAAAAAAAAAAATGACCGGCCAAACACTCATATGTCTTGGTAACACAATCGGAATTAAGAACGTTAACTGGGAAATATTGCTCGAATGTCGCGAGATTTGTTTGGCATAAAATTAAAGGGCAATCATACTCTTGGACGATATTGCGGTAGCGTAAACGTTATTCGCTCGACCTGACGGACAGTCAGTAAATACATATATCTAATTAGACGTATTGTTGTGTAGAATCGCTGAGTATTTTTATGAGTTGTGCCGTATTGTGACGAGCCCTTAAGGGGACTCAAAATACAAACAACGAGTAAACATTCTCAGCGATACTACAAAACAAAACGTCTTATACGAGATTTATTATCCAACACGCCAAATTGTTGTTTTCGTAACGTTAATCCAATTCGACGCTTGCGTGTTGCGAGAAACCTGTCCAACCGGTGCTCTGGAGTATAAATAACGCGTGATATTTGTACTCGTTTTGGGCGTTATTTTGTACTATACGAAGTGTAGTTGGATAATAAAGTCAGTGATGCGTTGAGTTATTGATATCATCGATTAAGGACCCTTTCATGTGAGCCCGGTCAACCAGCCTGGCCTGGTTACCGCTCTCTCATTCCAATTTCCTAAGTAAAAATTTCCATGTATTCATTTGAGAAGTTTAATGGAATTTGCTTTGCAGAAAAATGCCTGCTAAACGATCTGCACGATTAGGGAAGCTAGCAGCTAAAGCTGTGGCAGCGCCTCCAAGGAAGAAAACCAGGAGACCTAAAGTGAGTCCATCAACACAATCCTCTGAGTCCGCTCCGGAAGCTCCACAACCGACCACGGAATTGAACCTATCTCCTGGTTTCATTGATCAGTTGGTATCAAGAGTGGCGGATGAAGTAACCAAGAGGTTATCTACACCGTTCAATTTTCATAACAGCCAAATATGTAGAAAAAGTTCAGTCAACAAAAGAAAAAGGAAATGTAATTAGGCCATTTGTTGTGTTCAAATTGCAATCCCATTGAGGTTTTATAGACAGTCTTCTTGGAACTAGCTTGCAACTGAGGCTAATGCAGATGACATTCATCCCTCTTAATGATATTTACCCATGAGCCTCCATTGTGAGATACTGAGTTCTCGTCCAAAACCGAGAATACGGTCAGGTGGCTGGCAACAGTTTAAAGTATTTTTCAAGACTTTTGATTAGTCATCATAACTAACCACTCTTTATCAGTTGATGCTACAGTCATGGTATCAAAAAACCACACAATAATTGGTTTCACTTTGTTGTCATTTTCGAGACACTATAGGTTACCATAGCAACAGTATGACCTGCTAAAAACGTACTAATGGTTTAATGCTGGGGTTAACCCTGCGATGGACTAGCATCCCATCCAGAAGGACTCCTAGTCGCTTCATAAGCACCGGCCTGATGGGCCACCTGACTCGCATGCAGAGTTTATCTTACTCTTGAAAAATAATTAACTTACACTTCAAATTCTTGTGTTACTATGACAACCTCGTGTTAAACGATATAAAAACCGGAAGAACTTTTCAACGCAAAACGACTTCAAAGTTTTCCCGGCGCTATTTGCTTGTATGTATTTGATGTGCATCTCACGACCAAAAGTCTAGCACTAGTCAGGTAAATTAAATGGAACTTATTTTGATGTTGGATACCCTCCAACATATTTCGTCATTGTAGTGTTGTGTATTACTGATATTAGTTCGAACGTCATGGTCCAAACCTTCTGATAAAATGAGAAGCAAGTTATTGACTTTTTGAATGTAACTGGTTACTTTAGGTCTACGTTACGAGGCATGTCAAAACCTGAAATATTATAACAAACGCTCAGTTTGACACTTTCAAGTTACTCATCTGGTATGCAGTATGCACTTCAAGATCAGTAGTCAAACAAGAAACTATCCATTTCAGTGTCGCGAATTGATATGGCCAGAAAGAAGTCGAATGACACAAGCTGCTGTGTGCTATCTTGGAGAGTTCACGAATGACAAGCTGTTGTGTGCTATCTTGTGAGAGTTCATCGATGCTCTGTAATGCAATATAATATCAGAAGCTCCTTAAAAGTCGCCTATTCATCATGCAGTAATTAAATATTTGTTTTGGAATGCATGAGTAAAAACGAGAATATTCCGTTTAGACGCTTATGATTTTAAATCCTGTCGGTTTCTCGTTGGGTTTAATATCTTTCTTGTAGCAAGAGAGGATTATGTTGTCTCTTGTTTGTAATTATAGGTGCATTCGCAGCTGAACGATAAGACGAGTCACATCGTTACGCCAACCTATATTTACTTGATCAACAATGCGGTCAGTGCGGCCTTTATAGCAGAATGACAGATATTTGTCCGTGTATTGTGCAGGGGTTGTAAGTGTTGGCATTGTCCAGAAAGCTTTCTGTTGGAATTATTTTGAGAATTTTAACTAAATAGAATTTTTCGAGAGGGTATTTTAGACATTTACAATGGAAATTCCTTAAGACTATTATTTTTCTTTTAATAGTTCCTTTTATGCTCTTCTTTAAAAGGCCATGTTCGTATTCGCGGTAGAGGACTGAAAAAGCTCATCCGAGGAACAATTATCATTAAACAGAGATTTTCAAATGTAATTTGCATTTGAAAAGACTCCCGGCATAAGCCTTAGTTGCAAGCTATAAGTTTTGAATGCGAATATGGCCTATTGTAAATATGGGTCTTGAGGAAAACTATCTGTGAGGCATAATTATATAAAAGTTAGACTTTTGCTATAAAAAATTGTTTGAACAATTTGAACAACGAGTTCTCGGTCCGTACTGTAAGTTACGGACAGGGTGTTTTCAGCTCGGATTTATGGCCCAGGCGCGAAGCGCGCGGGCCACAAATCCCTAAGAGTTATTACAGTACGGACCGAGAACACGAGGTTAGTAAGATATTTGTTATATCTCTGGCATTTTGCATGGCGACTAAAACAAACTTTTGAATTTAGCGGGCCGTACTTTAGAGTTCGGTCCGCTAACTTGAATTGACCAATCACTGCGCGCGTACTAGCTGAATTCTGTTACTTATTAGACTTCTTCACATCGTTTTGTTTATTAATACCAAGCACAACTTTCACCATTGCTCTCTACTACTGTCTATCCCTGTATTTAACTGCGTGTTAAAGTTTAAGCATTTTTATATATTTTTTTATATTTTTCAGGATGACGGGCTCGGCCCATGTCTGGGACTACTCTATCCTCAATGGACCGCACCGCTGGGCAAACACTTTCCCCGCCGCAGCCGGTACAAAACAGTCACCGATTGATATCCGGGCCTCTTGCGTTCAACATGACCCGAATCTGTCTCAGACCCCTCTTCACGCACTTTACGTGAAAGACAGCACATATACCATCAAGAACAACGGTCACTCGGTGGAGGTGTCTCACTCGTCAGCGAACGGCTATCAACTGAGTGGTGGGCCGTTGCTACACAAATACCAGTTTAAACAATTTCACTTCCACTGGGGTGCCAACGATGAGCAAGGCTCCGAACATCTGGTGAATGGAAAAGCTTACCCAGCTGAGCTTCATCTGGTCCACTGGAACGTTGATTTGTACGAGAATTTTGAGACCGCTCTGACGCAGCAGAATGGTCTGGCAGTGATTGGTGTCTTTCTTGAAATCTGTGACGAGTGTGAAAAGTTAACGCCCATTTTGGATCTCCTACCACGCATCCAGTACAAAGACGACAAGTACAAAATGAAGTCCAGTTTTGATCCGGGGTCTCTTATCCCAAGCACCAAGGACTACTGGACCTACAGTGGCTCGTTGACAACACCTCCTTGTTCTGAAAGCGTCACGTGGATCGTGCTGAAAGAAACCATTACAATTTCAAGGGACCAAATGGAGCTGTTTCGGGCCTTGCGTGGCTTTCCCTTCTGGCAGAAGACTGGGCCGAATATTGTTGATAACTATCGCGAGGTGATGCCGCTGAACGGTCGAGTTATACGTTCGACCTTCCCAGTGGATTAAGGAGTTAACCTGCACTTTGAAAACTTTGTATCGCAGAAGCAGTAATGCATTTCAAATCAGATTACTTTGCAGGTAGTCACTGATAATTGTTAACTGTCCATGGGTTACGTTGCACGTTCTGCTGTCGACTAAATAGCTGTCGTTCAAATGCTCTTAATCAGAGGAAATCAAGGCTCTGCGTGCTGGCCGAAGAAGAAGCTCTTAATAATAACTTTCGGCAAAAGTCAGGGGTCAAAACAATCTTTCTCAATAATGTTTATTTTGCATAAAACGCACAACAGTTTTTAAAGACATGTTTCGGCATGCTTATGCCATCTTCAGTTTAACTGAGTTAAAATTGAACTCTGTAATTTCTGTTTTCATTGTTTTGTAATGCATATTGTAAATAATTTATTCACATTATGTAGTATATAACTTATGTCTCGTATCATTTGTCACTCTATTTTAAAAACTGAAGATGGCATAAGCATGCCGAAACATGTGTTTAAATACTGCTGTACGTTTTATGCAATATTTATCTTTATTACTAGTAGTACGATCTAATGTTTATTTTATTATCCATTACCGATATTTATAAGCAAGCTACTTTTTTCTAGTAGTAAACTCTGTGTAACCCAATTTTTTGCCTAAAGTTCTTAAAAAATATCTTTCATTACTTTTAATGAGAAGCAGTCCATGTTGGTGTTTTATAACAATAGGAAATCTTTACCCAAGAAAATGAATTCATTTCCCAAAGGAGAATTCAAGTTTTGAGAAAGCCAACATGGCAGCTCTATTCAAGGACTTTCCAATCACATCTTTCCAATCACAACTGACAATTGTATTCCGAAGTTTCCAAATAAGTTTGCTCCATACTCGAACAAACATGCACCTGTGACAAAATAAAACGGCTTGTAAAGTCTCGGAAAAATAGATCTCAAACACGAGTAATCGTTCTTCAAATTGTAAAATCAGTTATAATGATGGAACCAAGGTTCTCCCAACCCACTCATCAAAGCCTTGCTCCAATATTTACCTTTATTAAAGTGAATACCTACTATTGTAAAATTAATTTTTAAAAAGAATTCACTTGAAAAACAATATAAAATTAAATCCCGGCTGTTTCACAGCAGCAGTTGATGTTATCGAATTCAATTATCGATGACGCGAGCAGAAGATAATAATTTGCTATACAATTGCCCTATATCCGCAAAGGTGACTTATTTTTATACTGTATGTTCAATGGTTATGTTGTATACAGCTAACAGCCGTAGTTGTATTTCCTCTTACTATATATTACAACCTTTCATTATAGACATGAAGTGTTTTAAATTTTAGTCAGAGTTGTTGTTTTCGTTTAACGTCTTCTCTGCTATAGATTGGTTTGCTGTTATAGAAAACCAATATTATTTCAATTCCTTAAATAATTTTAAAATTGTCGAGAGTATAATATTTGTCATGTATCAATTTGTAACGCACTGAGTATTTTGTGACTGCAAATAGTGAGTTTGAATCAAAAACAAATACCATTTCACCTTTTCTGATTGTTGTTCCAAGTTAAGGATGATAAAAATTAAGTTACTTGACATGTCTGAGTGTCTGAGTGCAGCCAAGGTACTCTGGTAAGTATGCACCACTTCAAAGAGTTGTTTGGTCAAAGACGTGAAAGGTTTCTGATATTTAGAATAATTTAGCTGATGTTATAAAGGTGTGGCTGTTCTACCGGGGCTTGTGGAAGGTGACCGGTAACCTAGTTCGTCTATTTCTTCACAAGAAATCTCTTCCTCTTGAATAGGACGGCCAGTCTTTCTCTTACACCAATTATAAAACGGCTCTAGTGATCCGGTATTTCCCTCGGGACCGAAGATTCCCAGAAGAGTCGTGAACAAAATTAGAGCGTAAATAATTGAAAGACCAATGGTACAAAACATGAAAATTCCAAATTGAAAGAAAAAGAGAATTTTGGCTGCGACCATAAAAACCGCGGCCCCTAGGGACGTGCTTGCTCCTGACAACACAGAAATGCCCACGTGACCCAGTGTCTCTCGGACTTTGTCCCGGCGCGATTGCTTCTGGGATCGCACGTAACCGTCAGCAAGGTGAACTACGTAATCAACAGCAAGACCGACCACCAGTGTCAGATTGAGGGATTCAAGAACGCCGAGCTTCCATCCGGCCAGCGGTATAACACCAACAACACCCACAGTTATACAAGAGATGATGGCCCCGCACAAGAGACCCACTATCCAGTTTGACGTCATCACTACTAGCAACGAGATGGCCAGCCCCAGTCCCAGTAGGATACCTCGTACAGCGGTTGATGCCAGGACCTGATAAAGGAAATTCAAACCTCTTGAATTTCAAAAGTTCTTCTAGAGATTAATTTTGAGGACTGAGATACCCGGAAGCTCTTTCCGATGGTATTTCTGCTTTTCCGAAACTCCCCTCACGGGTTTCTCTAAGGGGCTAGGTCACGCAATTCAAGGCAATTTCAGCACTGCTAAAATGGTCATAGAATTAATAAAATGTCACAATAACGGCTCAAAACTATAGATCAATCCAAACAAAACACAGGAAAGCTAAAAAAAGACATGGATGGACAAACTGAAGAGTATTAAAGTGGATTGCATTTGGATAAACTTGAAAAACGTTGGCCCGATCTTTTAGCAAGATTATCTTAGTTAACATCAAAATGTCATTTACGGAACAGGAAAATCATTCTCATTTGTTATGTGGCCGTGATTTTGTAAATAAAAGAATATTGCCAAGCCAAATTGACGCTTAGAATTCATAATTGACAAAATAAAACAAAAGTGCCTAAAATAGCCTGACCTAGCCCCTTTAAGTGACTACTGTATAGAAACAAGAAAAATACTTCTCTTGCTCAAATAGTGAGTACTAATATTGAAAACTGTAACCCTTGTTGCATTACAAACATTTCATAAAGTCGTGCAAAGAGAGCTCGAAAATATACTTCAATGAATTAAGATGTAAAAGACGGTCTAAATAGTCGGACCAAAAACAAGAAGCGTCGTCTTCAGGTTTTGCATCCAATTTGACTACGAAGAACTTTTTTCTGTGAAGTTGGCATATTTTAGTTACTCGTGCTGCTTTTGATCAATTTCCCAATTTCCCAATATGCAACACGTTTTCGAAATTACACTTGAGCTGGGTTTTATTCGCGGTTGACCTGAGAGTACCTTAGAATGAAACCTGCGATTGGCAAACAATAATATTGCAATTTTTACTACATTGCAGGTAATACTAACTTTTTTAACCTTGAGCCAATGCCAAGCGTTATGTCCATTGGGAGTGGCTTGAAAGGCATTCTTACATGAAGGAGGCATCGTCCTCATCTGAAATGAAAACAAGCCCCAGTCCTTTGTATTGATAGCACTCACATAATTCTTATAAAAGCTGACAGACCAGGAGTTCAGTCAAATCACTAGAGTTTGTATTGCGATATCTAAAACATATATAGGTATTACTCAAATTTACATCATATGTGTCAATGCAGTGGCTGGTTTATAGCTGGTCACTGTCACGTGATAGTGATTTTTAGTCAATAAATCAATCTGTTCGTTAATTATGAATATACTGTTACGATGAAATCAAGTTCGTAGTCGTGTTTAAAGTTTCAGGCTCCGTCCACACTGAGCCGCAGAAATTTGAAAACGCAGATTTATTTCTACGGTTAGGTCTACTGTCCACACTTATCTGTCACGAAAACGGAGCTTTTTCAAAACGATGAAATCACTACAATAATGTGATTTCCCTGCTCGAGTTTTTCTCAAACACAAATCTAAAACCACGGGTGATTGTTGCCTTTACAAATATCTCTGGTGTAGTGTGGACAATCAACGAGTAATGACTCGGTTTTCAGAGTAATGATGTGGCAACTGAATTCCCACGCCGTTTTTTGGCTACTTTGAATAAAGCAGTCTTCACGACTCAAAGATGTTTAACCCATGAAAAGACCTAACGCATTGTTATGAATTGTCAAGCCTATCTGAAATCTGCTTTATGTGTTATTACTCAAAACTTCATAGAAGTCTATATTAAAAAAAGGATACCTTTTGTTTTACGAATTCTTCCCAGTGTTCAGACACTTTGAGTCCTTCAGTTTGCCCGGTCTTGCTCAGAACCATGGTCGTGTTGACAGCCACAGAAGCAAATAGAAGCTTGTTTCCATATTTACCGCCTCGAAGGAAGAAATATTTAACGTTCAGTCCATTCATAAGCGGTTTAACGGGGGCATAAGCACGAAGGAATCAGAGCACATGCATAAGACATAAGTGGGATTCTCGATACCGGCACATTCTCGTTACAAACACGAGACTTTGCGTGCAAGAATTAATATGATTAATATGATAATTCTGCTCCTCACGCGACATAAGCAAAACATAAGCTTACTATTGTGTTTCGTTGTCGTGACTTGCTTGTGTTAATGCGCTAGTTCGGGATTTCTTTCCGGCCCTTTGCCATATCTTTAAATCTTTTAGCTATTTTTCCCCCATTGGTGCATTTGAATAAACGTGTGTAGATATTTGCCCCTTTTTTTATTATTATTGTTATTATTATTAATATTATTTTTGTTATTGCTACGTGCTCAGTATTTTCGGTGCGACAGTTATTGAAAACTTTGTCCGTACGCTATGAGCACTTACCTTGATAATTCGGTTCTGTGGAGAGGTCGGTGGGGTCCATTGATCCACCCAGCAGCGCACCATAGGTTTTGTAGTCAGATGACGTGACAGACTGATTGGCGTTAGTTAACCAGTAGCCGAGAATTGCTTCAAAGTATCTGTTGTACATCTCGCCAACTAGCGTTATGTTGAACAACTGAGGATTTCGCTCCATTAGCAGCCGTACGTCATCTTTATTCGAGGGTATGGTAAGAACAGAGGTGTTGGAATATTTGGGCTTGGTAGTCTCGTCCTACAAAGATGTAATGTTAGCGGTGCAATAAATGAGAAGGGAACTGATGTAGGATCAGTCACTGTAGTTTACTCAGAGATCAGTGAAGAGAAAATGGTATGTGATCTACATAGTCTGTTTCCACAATGAACCCGGTAATTTTATATTGCTCGAGATCGACGATGTGTATTTTTTTAAAGGAGGTTTTACTATCATTCTCCACATGATAATTTAATTAGACTGACAGATTGTAAGAGACATAAGTCGCTACTGCAAGAGCAGTTGTGTTTGGAATTAAAATATCAAAAATATATTAGTAAGTGGAGAAACTGCCAATATCATAGGCCTTTTAGGTGCATTGTATGTTGTTGCTTACGGCCCAAACCATAATACAGGAGTTCTCGCGCATGATTTGCAGCTGACCAGTGGATAGTTCAGGATATAGAGAGTTTAAGTATAGGACTGTTTTACCTTCGGTGTGATACCATCCATTAACAAGACCGAGCTGACCAGCTCTACTGTAGCAACTCTCTTCATGAATATTATGAAATGAATCCACGAGTATTTGTGATAACTAGTAACATGTTCGTAGTCAGACCTTAGTGTAACTTGGGAAGATTATGGAAAGGGTCAGGTAGCAGCTTTCGCAAGGTCTCACTTCAATGCCTTGATCCCTTTAAGGACGTTCGCGCTAATTGTTTCTTCGCATCCTTACTGCGCACGAAATTCATACGCCACGTCATGCATCGCGCGCGGGCGGTAAGTAGTAAAGTGAACAATAATAGGGCAAATGGCAATTACTATAACTTTGCGTGGATTTAACGGTCTTGGACGTTCGGTGACCCCTATTTTTCTTTTGATGGGTCGTTTTCTCTGCCGATTA
>Ga0126337_10001918_pt1 | contig 12956 bp, 8 predicted proteins | sample DipCmetagenome_FD_92527 | JGI IMG/M metagenome (GOLD analysis project Ga0126337, IMG submission 92527) | Coral microbial communities from La Bocana,Puerto Morelos, Mexico - Diploria C A metagenome | ecosystem: Host-associated > Invertebrates > Cnidaria > Coral | place: La Bocana,Puerto Morelos... | reverse complement strand
CTTTATAAGCGCTTTCTTTCTTCCATAAAACGTTTATCATCTTTTAAAACAAAAACGACAAGTGTTAAACGATTCTATTTGCAGGCTTGCTTGATTTAATTGTCTGGGAAGTAGAAAAGAGTAAATTTACGACGGACTAAATGTTCCTTTTTTTACTGTGCGACTACTTGAACCGAGCCACCTTAAAGAAAATGTAAACTGAGAGCAATGGACTGGTAGCTTCTCCTGACGGCAAGTAACGGTCTGTTTAACGTGAAGATGTTTAACCTATCGACTCCTCTGAGATTCAGTCATTGACTGGGAATTATCATAAAAAATTAGCGACAACTAAACCGAAACCGTTGAAAAGCGTAGAAACTTTAGGATCAAAACTAACCAATCAACAAGCGACATAGTTTCCTAAGAGGTTCGCAGCACCTCGCATTTGGTTCTGATTGGTTAACTATTTTCCAAGTGACCCGCATTGAGTAGTCGCAGTGTAAAATTCTCTTGCTGCACTTCCACAATGGAGACTAGCCAAACTTTTAAGCATGCGCCACTTTTTAAGCAGATATTTCTCGAAAAACTCACCTGAAATCCTGTAGACATCGTTCGCCCAGGGTCCTCCTTTTCCGTTCCTACATCGGTTTGATCGACCATACCTTGCAAAGGTTCTATGAGCATGCGGTCCTGATGCACACCAGCCGCCATGTTGGATTGCCATGAATTTGTAACCACGCCTGGCTGACTCTAAGGCACACTTCTTTATGGCGAATTTGCGATGACGGTAACTTCCCCGTAAAAGAATGCTTTTTCCGTCCAGCTGGGGTATGGCTCTGCGAGATGTGTCCTTGAAGCAGCCGACTCTCTGGACTAAATAATCGATTGAGGAACAGAAGGGCATTTTTAATAAACACTTGTGGTTTCAGGCCGTCAGCCGCTGAGAGAAATTTGAAAACTATGTTTTCACTCTGAAAACACAACAAATGTTTTCCCTCCCGGAGAAATCTAAAAAGATCACAATCATGGGTCATTTTGGATTTATGTTTGAGGAAAACTCGGATAGGGAATCACATCTAGGCGCCATTGTTTTCGAGAAACGCAAAATGTTTTCCGTGCAGACAAAAGCAAAAAAGGCGGCGTTTTCAAATTCCTCCCGTTTGAAGACTCTATTTTCGTAACCGATTACATAGAAATAAAGATGCGTTCTCAAATTCCTCCGGTTTAAAAAGTGCTTTTGAAAATCTCCATTTTCGTGACTGATTACATAGAAATAAAGATGCATTTTCAAATTCCTACGGTTTGAAGAGCGCTTTTGAAAATTTCTATTTTCGTGACCGATTACATAGAAATAAAGCTGCGTTCTCTAATTCCTCCGGTTTGAAAAGCGTTTTTGAAAATCTCCATTTTCTTGACCGATTACATAGAGATAAATATGCGTTTTCAAATTTCTCCGGCGTCTTTCTCATGGTCTCTTGGTATAAGACATTACACATTCAGAACGACAGAACTGGTTCAAAGTACTGAATCGTTATCAAGGAGAGCGCAATGGTATCACCTGCAAAAGGAGAATCTGATTCCATGTAACATTACCCCAAAACTAGCTGACAGGACTTGTCTACAATAACGTACATTAATCAGAGTGACCATCCTTGAAAATATCTCTCATCATCCTTACAAATTGTTGGCCTTTTAAACTATTGGCCACAGGACACCAGCAGATTTTCAAGATGGCAAAGGGTAATCTGTGTTCTCACATATAAGTAAATAACAGGGACGGAAAGCACAATTTACAGACTTGACTTTAGTTACATCAACTCCACAGCTGATTGTATTGCTAAGACACCACGTTGTAATACTTTGCATTTGCTCTACAAGTTTGTTAAAAGAGGTAGCAAGAAATAAATATAAAAATCTCGATGGCGTTACTTACGCGTGACTGAAAGCGTGACTTTGATGATTTTTGCTGGAAAGAAAAATATTAAGCATTACACTGACATTTCTTAAATAAGCAATCATGTATGATAAATATAAAAGCAGTTCCACAGGTGACAGGGAATTTACTGAGGAAATGGGGCTCCTTCTTGGTGTAGAAGACAAAGGACACTTCAGAATAGAACACCGCCTCACAAACCTATTGTTTTTTCTGTTTGTTTTCCTAGTTCTTTTGTCCTTTTGTCTTCTGTTGTGCTATATCAACTGTGTCTTCTACACCAAGTAGGAGCACGAACTGGAGATGATTGGAGATGTTGGTTCCTATACAAAGATTCTTCTCTAAATGTATGTGCGCTAGAAGTCTAGTGCAAACTAGTAAGCAGCGTTAAACTTTACAGTTTACTCAAGCCCAAAACTGAAGGACAAACAACCTGACCGAAAAATTACAAAACTGAATGCAAAATTTTCGCTTATCCTGGGTTAGCTTAATCGGGCTTTGAACCTGGCCCAGATCGCTCTATGCTATACAGAATCCGTGATAATCCCCGTCCGGACGGGCCTCTTGGCTGCTATGTACACTAAGGCTTTTCGGGAAGGAACGTTTTTTGTCTATCGAGGTATCATTTAGGATTAAAATTGCACGGGAAGAAATGATCAACCCAGTCGAATGTAGACCGAAAATGTTTATACCGTGGTACAAGTGTTGTTGTTGTCTATACCTTATATCTAGTATATGTCTAATTACAGCATAATTTTGATGCCCAGAGAAAACAAATTAATGAACTAATTGTACCGAATTATAACGTTCGTGCCATGATCGCCAACAATTATTTCAACATGTTCAGAAAAGTTAGCAATTATACTAATTTATTCTTCACCGCCTACTCAAGCTATTATAATTTTAGTAATGATGCTAATTTATTCCTCACCACCTCTCCACTTGTCAGAACTTATTAAGTAATTACACTAATTTAATCCTCACCTCCTCGTCCTGCGCAATAGCCCCACAGTTTGTCCACGTCATAGCTTGGAGTGACAGCACACCACGGGCGTCCCCTGGAGTTAACTGTGGTACAGCTGGTGTATCGTCTGTTGCGATAAATGAACGGAAATACGCAGCATTCACTGCGAGTTGTTCGCACGCGGCAGGATCCTGTAAACAAATGATTAAAGAAACTGTGTCAAGGATTTTATCCCAATTTAAACAAAAGGATATGGCCAACAAATTGAGTGGAATCTCAAAGAATAACCAGTTAAAACGGTGAAGTGACACTTACAAAAAGAGGTACGGATGAACAAAACTGGAGATTTAAAAGGATTGCGATATGGGTTTTTTAAAAACATGTTAAGCGGAACAATTTTCAAAGTTAATCTCGTTCGTTTCTCACCTTTAATTGTCACGCCCGGGAGACAGATTTGATTGTAACGAAGCAATGGTTTTGTCATTTGCTAATTTCTTTGTTAACATTAAGTTTAATTGCTTGAATTTCAGTTGGCAATTTTCTTTTACATTTTCATCGAAATAAAATAGCCTTAACTCAATAGTAACACATTCCGTTAATAAGTGAGTTATACATAAAGTTTTCCAAAAAACTCGCAATAATGAGATACTGAAAAACAAGATAGGCGGAGCAACTTTTGTACCTCTCAGAACGTAAACATCGTTCGCCCAAGGTCCTCCTTTTCCATTCCTACATCTTCTAGATGTCCCGTATTTTCTATATGTTCGATAAGCATGTTTGGCTGACGCACACCATCCCCCATGTTGTATGGCAAACACGCCATACCCTCGCCGCTTTGCAGCCACAGCGCATTTCTGAATAGCATATCGTCTTCTGCGGTAATGACCTTTTAGAAGTCGACTTCTGCCCTCCAGGGTTGATATGGCTCTTCTTCCAGTGTCCCTGAAGCAACCAAGTCCCTTCGCTAGACAGAAAATGAGAGCAAATCATGCTCAAAACGTGTTTTCCATCTATGAAAATCATGATCCAGTTCTCACGAAACAAAAGCTTTGAATTCAAAGGGATACCGGGGTATTAACTTAAAAATATCTTCTCTGATGAGGGGCAGATGTTTGTAAAATCAAAAAAATGGTGATTGATTTATTTCTCAAACCCAGTTAAGTAAAAACTGCAGTCAGTCAGTCCTGCCGTTGGAAGATCAGTTAAAGAAGCTTTACTCACCCAGTAGACCTACTGTGATGCGAATCACCTTGCCTGAAAAAGAAATTATATCAAGTTTCACACACATGATCTGGCCAACTAACTGGTTATCCGAAACGTAGAACAAGTTATACTTTATCAATAACAATTTTTTTTCTGATTAGTTATGGAAGAGAAAGCTTGTTAATTTCAAGAAGTTATGGTACTTATTTTTTAAAAAATGATAGTACAATCCTTGGAGAACAAACGTTTGTGACTTCACTATTGTATCTGTAAACTACCAAGACAATTCAAGCCAACATTTTAAAATTTTCAGTGGCTTCTCTTGATTGGATACAAAGAGAATGTGGGCAGTGCTTCGAAATATCCTTACCCACCTGAGGGAAAGTGAATGGTAACTAAGAGGGGGAAGGTTCCGTTGCACAGACTTCAGGGTTTCACTGGAATTTCCAGACGGGTAGCAGTGAGGTTGTAAACCAAAAATCTGTATGGGGAATTATGCATAATTATAATTATTAATCATATGTGACACCTACCTCTTCGTGGAGGCACAACAGGTCGTACTGGTCTTACCCGTCCACCTAACATAATGAAATAAGAAAAATAATATTTGGTTAAATAAAACCTGGACAATACAAAATATCGTTACTGACTGTGTACATCTTTGAATGTGGTACAACATCAATGCACATATCCTGTTTTGTTGTTCAGTTATTGTTCTCAACTTAGCTTACCAACACAATTGCCCCACTTCTTGTCTCGATCATAGTTGGGTGTAAGAGCACACCATGGTCGATTGTGTTTTCTTCTTGTACAACTGTTATAACGACGACCTTTGTAGATGAATGGGAATGCACAACAGTAGCCATTTGTTGCCCTCCTCCCACATGAGCCTAGTATAGGAAACAAAAGACAGGATAAAAGATGAGACAGGTGTACATTTTGCCGGTATAAGTCAAACCCATGAAGGCAATGAAGCATTAGTTTGCCATGTGTGATTGTTTAAGTGAAAGTGGTTCTGAAAAGAACTGTTGTTGGTGACTTACGTTTCGAAAACCTGAGCGGAAGTCACCTTCAGAGTCAAGTGAACAGTGTTTGTCAGTCTATCATGTTATAACATTCTAACATATGGTTCACTGAAAGTGATTGGTCAGTTTTGCCGTGATGATACTGGCTGAACGACTCTTGTAAAGCTTGTCAGCAGTCATTGGTCGGTTAGTAAGTCTCCAATGCGTAAGTTACTATGTAATACATCATGCCAGGCAAACATAAAATTCTGGAAATTACACAGGTTTAATGAATACTAATATTATTCTATTGTATGATTATTCCTGTTTATCGCTTCTTGAAAAGTTATTTAATGCTTACGTAGGCAAATAATTTTATAAACCCACCAGATACAAAGTACACATCGTTGGCCCATGGACCTCCTTTGCCGCCCCTACATCGATTAGATCGTCCGTACTTCCTGTAGGTTATGTGAGCTCTTGGACCAGTCGCACACCATCCTCGATGTTGGATAGCAAAGGCTTTGTAACGGCGCTTTGCAGCTTCTAAAGCACATTTGACGATAGCATCTTTTCTATTTCGGTAATAGCCACGGACAAGAATACCTCTACCGTCCATTTGTGGGATGGCGCGATGACCTCTATCTGCGTAACAACCCTGGGATCGAACTATAATGAAAAATTACAACTAAATTAGTTTAACTTCTTAATTTTACAGGAAGTGGAGCAAATACAGTAATTAGCTGTTAAAAATAATGCAACAAAGTTTTAGTAGAATTCTAGCTGCAATCCGATTGGCTGAGCTATCACATACTATCAGCCATCAGTAGAATTCTATTAGTATACTAATGCAAATGCTGCAATCTGATTGGCGGAGCTACTCGTATACTATCAGACTAAAAGAAAAACATTAACGGTTTCTTGACTTTTAAAAAATTGAAATTTAAAAAACAAAATGATGCGCGCGCCCACAAAACTTCAATATCAAAGGCAATTCAATCCGACCGATCTTTCTAGGGCGCAACGTTTAACAATACGTCGAGAAGTAATTGGAAACACGTTATTTGAATTAAATTTTAGTTAGAATTCTACAAAAACAATAAGATTATTCGCTTTCGATTTCTATAACGTGAAAGTTGATTCGGCCTTCCGCTTCATCAACTATCACCTCAGAGAAATCTCGAGCTCATAATCTAATTGCTAATTTGTATGCAGTGACTAGAGATTGTCCACAAATGGCAATGTGGTCTGGATAACTGAATTAAATTTAATTCCTGAGAAGACAAGAAGCCGGGATATTTCACATTATGCAATTTAAGAACCTCAACATTGAGGTACACAGTTTCAATAGTTTAAAATAATAATAAAATAGTCTCAATTACACATACAGGAAAATTACTCACTCACAACTCCTCTGGTAACTCTGGTTGCTGGAGCTGACAAAACAAAATACGTTTAGAACTTAACCTTAATTTCTAAACAACATAGCAGTTTTATATCTCAAGCTTTTGAGGCTATCAGCGAAATCAGTTGCAACTACCTGAAAGCATTGAAAGTAACTTTATCAAATGATTTCAATATTCAATAGATCATTGAAAAACGTTGAGATTTGAGAATTGCAACTACAACACAAGCATAAGATTTTTCCCACACTAATAATGATGTTCTCAAATCTGTAGGTTAGTTTCATGCCCAAAAACAACAGATGTAATGTAATTTATGCCTCAGTAAGATGTTTTGTATGTACAACATAACTCAGTACCAATTTTTCCGATGTGATGTGGAAAGAGTTGATCATGACAGTTGTCAGTGTATAAAGCGGAATTAGCAAGCATGCACTGGCAGGCAACAAAATGTTAGTACGTATCTGGTTGACTAAAAATAACATTTCTAGACCTAATTTATTTAATGTTGCATTGTTCAATGAGTTCTAAGACATGGGTACAAATATTGAAGAATGTTTCCCAGAGAACTTATAAGAAAATTTAAAAAAAAAGATATTAAAAAATACAGTGGAAACCCTATTAGGCGGCCAGCCTCGGAGAAACAGGAGGTGCACGGCCGCTTGATAAGGGTTCGTGTACTTTGGATACTTTTTGAGATTAGACCAATTGCTCAGTGACCATAGAATCACGTCAAGACAATCACTAAAGACGAATTCTATTTCGGACTTCTATCTTCCATTGTCTTTTGCAAAAGAAAACCAAACTATGTTTGTTGAAGGTAATTTGGTTATATCAACTAAGTTGAAAATGTAAATTGGCCACCGTAAAGAGTTATAAAGCTGACGTTTCGAGCGTTAGCCCTTCGTCGTTTCGCTCTGACGAAGGGCTAACGCTCGAAACGTCAGCTTTTCAACTCGTTACGGTGGCCAATTTACATTTTCAACTTAGTTGATATAACCAAATTACCTTGTTACCCCCACCGACGTAGCACCACAGTTTCTTTAGAAACTTTCACCCTTTATTCATATGTTTGTTGAACTTTGGGTGACCGCTTAAAAGGGATAAGAACAATACAGAACTCCAGTAACAGGACGACCAAAAGGTGGCTGCAGCCGTTCAATAGCTAGAGGTGGGCGGTTAATAGGGGTTCTATTTATAGTATGTTACTGACAACAATTTCCGGATATCTGTCCACTTAATAGAGGTTTGACTGTAGACAAGAAAATTAAGCACCTCTTCCACCCCTGCAGTATCCCCAACGTCTGCTCCTGGGGTAATCTGGAGTAATTGGACACCATGGACGACCACGCCGTGTTCTTGCGCAACGGTTATATCGACGTCTGCGATACGTGAATGGGAACACACAACAGTAACCAGTTGTGGTGCGCAGTCTGCATTTGCCTGATAACACATGGAATAAAGACAACTACAACTAAGTGTATGAAAATAACTTTATCCAATTACATGTAAGAATAATACCAGAGTTAAAATTTTCATAAAAAAGCAGACTTTAAAGGAAATTAAGATGACTTCATTGGCTGCCTCCTTTCCTGCCATGGTGAAATCTGTGTTTTGTCAAGTTCAAAATTATTTTGCAACCCTGTTACTTATTTCATTTTCAAAATAGTTAAATGATGACTTCATTTTGTGGTCCAATTTGTAACCTGGATTAAACAGTTGCCCAACTCATTTAGACTGATACAATTGACTCATGGCCAATGATTTAAATTGTTTACTTTTTGATATCATCAGTCAATTTTGCTTTTTACCCAAATAAACCTATGGACTCAGAATGAAGCGTGACATCGAACGTCTATGCACTAAGTTTCTTTAAAATTCTGGCCAGCGTGATAATTGTGGCATGTGGTCAGCTTCTTTGCCAGTTACCCTTTTTTGAATGAGTTAACAGAGAAAAGCATAAAAGATAACATCTTAAATCATACCAGACACTCGGTAGACGTCGTTTGCCCACGCTCCTCCTTTTCCATTTCTGCATCTATTTGATCGGCCATACTTTGCAAAGGTTCTCGGAGCATGCGGTCCGGAAAAACACTGGCCGCCATGTTGCACACCAAATAGCTTGTAACCACGTTTAACGGCCACGTATGCACATTTTTCAATGGCTTTTCTTCTACGCTGGTAGTTTCCTCTTACTAGTGGGCTCTTCCCATCTAGTTGTGGGATAGCTCTTCGTGATGTATCTTTAAAGCAACCAATTCTCTGGACTGAAAAAAAAGTGCACTTAAACTTTTAAATAAAAGTAACATTACATATAACACAACTTCGTGCTAATTTTGTACAGCTGAGACCCCATTGGGGATTTTACAGATACAGGATATTTGGGTAATAGCTAATGGAATGTATATCAGATATTTAGATCAAATAAAATGGTATATCGAGTGCGTAAATTGTTAATTTTTGCAATTGAATACTAGATATTTAGGGCCAATATTTGACGGCATGTGCAATACTTAGACCCCCCCCCTAATGGGACCTTGCAGTTAGGGCAATGCGAAGAACAAATGTGGCAGTTGCCGTGAAGAAACCTGTAAATTTAGCCAGTCTATGGTTATTTTCAAAGCATGTATTTATTTTTAATTATTTATTAATTTTAATTATTTATTCCAACATCTCTTCACAAAAACATCAAATGGATATTGTGCAGTTCCTGAAGAGGGAAGAGAGGTAAAAGAATTCAAAATCTAAATTTTAAAACGATCTTCTAGGTTGTTAACCTTATAAATCAATAAACTTCTGTGTTGAGGAAATTTTCTTGAACAACAGTGCAAAAAAGCCATTCGTTTTCTAATACCGTCACTTAGTGATAAATTAAAGCAACCGGGCCTCCAGTTCATGGTCTTTAAGGGTTGGGAGTCTAATTGTAAATACTTTTGAAGGTACTTACGTCTCAAAGATGGTGTGAGTCTTATTGTACGTACTGCAGAACACAAAATAAAATATTCACTTAGTATTATAATTAGCCACGGCAATAAACGGCCAGAATCTAGGATTCTCTGGAGCAAAGCAAAGAAGATTACTGTTTTAGGAAAAAATGGGCAAGTTTCTGACTGTACCAGGTGCATTTTCGTAAATTCTTGGGAGGGCTTGGAACTTGTATAGCTGAGTTCCTCTTAGATTTCAGTTTACATCATAACCAAACAAAATTCCTAACTCGCATTACTTTTAGATTTTAAGTGGCTGCAGAAAATGGTATACAAAATGGACTTAGGCGGGAGATAAAAAGACCACTCAGTTCGGGAACCCCAAATAAAAGACATCAACAAAGTAAAAATGGCGTTTGCCAAGACCTGTTGGACAACTATGACAATACACAAATACTATTGAAATATTGAGTTATTCCACTTTTGGAAGTGAAAAAGTTGATATGCAGGCCCGGGTTGTTCAAAAGATGGATAACGCTATCCACCGGATAAATCACTATCCAGTGGCTAGCGTGGTTTGTTTTGTTAACACTTGTCCACTGGATAGCGATTTATCTGGTGGATAGCGTTATCCAGCCTTTGAACAACTAGGGCCAGCTCTTTAAATACCTCTTCTTCCACAATAACCATACAGTTTATCTACATCATAATTTGGAGTAAGAGCGCACCACGGTCGTCTGGACCTAATTCTTGTACAGCGGTTGTATCGTCTGCCGCGATAGATGAACGGGAAAACACAGCAAAAGTTTTGGGAGGTACGTTTTCTGCATGAACCTAGATAATGAAAAGAGACTTGATTAAAATTATTCAACAGGTACAACTGCCAACATCTGTTAAAAAGCTTGTCGTCTGGGGTTGTTTTAATTTGTTAACTGAAGTGGCACGGCGAGATACTATCATTTAGAGTTAATGCATGGCTTAAAATATGATAATACCAGTATTTTTTTAATTGTTGTAACAATCTTGGTACGCATGCGAATATAAATAGCTATGTTCCAGTCCAAGCATGAGTCGACATGAGTCGACATGAGGGAATTACACTGGTACCATGACATAACCATAGTAATTGTGAGAGGGACTTCTCAAAATCATTAATAATTAATCAAGTTAAATCACAAAATCACAACCATGAAGGAGGTTTGGATGCCCGATCTTAGTTGATCTTCATTTTAATTCTCTTTTTACCCCTTAGTTTTGTTTTGATGTTGAGAAGATATATCAAACACTCAAGACAGTATTTCACTGACTAAACAAACACCTCGAATTTCGCCAAAAATTCTCCGCTGCGCGTCGTATTTTCAACTCTCTTCTCGGTGTTGGATATCCCGATGAAATACTGTCTCTCGTGTTTGAAATATTAATTCATAATCAGTTGCTAGCAACAATTGGAAGGCAGTAAAAATAACCCTGTTTATTGATATGTCAATACGATTTTTTTCACCAAGCTGATTTATTATCTTTAATGACTAAAGTATGTAACATAAGCTTCATAAATGTTTGCATTCTCTAATAAAAGTAATTTTTAAGGACTTAAGAACATTTATAAAATGAAAGGCTTTACCGTAATGAAAGCAAATTAAAACATTAAGATTAGTTTATATAAATTCAAACCGTTTAATTATTCGAGCGGTTATTTGTATAACCTGCCAAACAGTGAATATTAAATTCGTACGTGTCTACAATGCTAAGCCACATTTTCAGTGGTAAGCCTATACCTCAAGGGAGGGGGTACTCCCTTACATGGGCTCTTTAAGTATGTGCGGACCCAAAGGGTACGGTTTTTTAGTCATTTTGGTCATAAATAGAGTGCGGTATACATGTTCTGTGTATTTTATATTTAGTGGGTTCCACTTTATCTCTTATCTCTTACTCTCGCATTTCACCATACCCCTCTCTCCCCTCCCAGTGGAAGCACAAACGTCGGGTACCAAAAGGCACTGGGCCTCTATTGGCTTATTAACTCCCACACTCCTAGAAAGCGTTATGAACCCAAACTAACCTCTCAGAACGTAGACATCATTAGCCCAAGGTCCTCCTTTTCCATTCCTACACCTATTAGATTTTCCGTATTTTCCATATGTTCGAAAAGCATATTTGGTCGATGCACACCATCCTCCATGTTGTATGGCAAACGTGCTAAAACCGCGTTTCTTTGCAGCCATAGCGCATTTCTTTATAGCGTACCGTCTCCTACGATAACTTCCTTTCAGAAGACGGCTTCTGCCTTCCAGCGGTGCGATGGCACGTCGACCTGTGTCTCTGTAACAGCCCCGGCTTATTGCTGTAATAGAAATACTTTGTGTAAGTGCGCCTATGTAGTGACGCGAATACCATAAATGCCTTGACCATGCGCAATGAAGGAGATAGTTCGAAGAAAGTGTATTCAAAGAAATAAGGTAAAAGAATTTCGTATCTTACGATTTAGTATTTAAAATTATCTTAAGCTCATCAATTAAGCGAACAAAAAAAAATAAGTATATGAAAGACGGTGTAAAGACAAAAGAATTTTATCCTGATGTCGAGAGTAGCAAGTTTTCTGATAAACCCCACAAGGATACCCTAGTAAATATACTCACAATTTTGGAAGTTAGAGTGCTTTAAAGAAAGTGTTCATTTTGAACCAGTAGAAGAGCAATTAGTTGTGGCTTCAGAACTAAGAGATTACACCTTTAGAGTTGTCTCTGTAAAGGACACAAAATGATTGCAAAATCTCGGGGAACGAGGTATCTGGCGCCTTCAATGCGATTTCAAGCGTCGTGGTATTGTGACGTCATGCATAATGCACACTGCTTATATAATCTCTCAATTATTGACAAAACTGCATCACATCTTAACATCTGCCCTCACCTATTACATTAGCAGTGATCCTAATTCTTCGTCCTGGAAGATAAACAACGAAAGAAATTCAATAATATCAGTATTACTATATACGAAAAACATAAATAAAGACAAATTGAGGCTGACGAACAACAAGAAAACAGTGATGCCAGCCAGTAACAGGATTTTTTCGCAACCAGGATTCTTGTCCCAACAACAACATGGAACATGAGCTCAGTTTTTCCACACATGTAGCCCGCTTTGGACTGGTAAAAAGCAGTGTAGGATCTTCTAGAGTGGGGCTCAGGACAAAAGAACATAAGGCACATAGTAAACGAAAATACCCCACCCAATCTACCCCATCCTCCGTCCCGTTTCCTGAGAAAGAAAATGTAACGTAATGTAAATTTAATTTTCCAATTTAAGCAATTGGGAAGAAGAAGCCTGAAAAAATCAGGGCTTCAACGGGATTCGAACCCGTGACCTCCGCGATACCGGTGCGATGCTCTACCAACTGAGCTATGAAGCCACACATTGGGAGCGAGGTCCCAATGTGTGGCTTCATAGCTCAGTTGGTAGAGCATCGCACCGGTATCGCGGAGGTCACGGGTTCGAATTCCGTTGAAGCCCTGATTTTTTCAGGCTTCTTCTTTCCAATTGCTTAAATTG